>JAEIGA010007002.1_pt1 | contig 17150 bp, 13 predicted proteins | sample 9270691 | NCBI WGS metagenome assembly JAEIGA01 (sample SAMN17057246, study PRJNA624740) | gut metagenome | biome: biome; isolation source: fecal sample | host: Bos grunniens | place: China: Xizang | collected 2019 | reverse complement strand
TGAGCCAATAAAATGAAAAAACTCCCTCCGAATTGCTCGGAAGGAGATATTTTCAGAGAAATCAGGCCAGCTTGTTCAGCTTCAGAGTCATGCTGCTCTTCTTCCGGGCAGCGTTGTTCTTGTGCAGGAGACCCTTGTTGACAGCCTGGTCAACAGCCTTCACAGCCACGGCGTAGGCAGCAGCAGCGGCAGCCTTGTCACCACCGGCCAGGGCGGCGTCGAACTTCTTCAGGTTGGTCTTCAGCTCAGACTTGTTAGCCTTGTTCTTCTCGTAAGCGATCTTGGAAGAAATGACATCCTTCTTAGAGGACTTGATGTTGGGCATAGTTTACACCTCCTAACGCCACTATTTCATACGGTTACACATTATACACCCACTTTTCCATAAAATCAATACCTTTTTGAAAATTTTTCTCCGAAGGTAGAAAAATACGGTTTTGTGGGTGCTGGGGGACAGGGACCGGCCTTCCGGACGGCCCCTGTATTTGCGGATGTTGTGCGGTTATTTCTGGTAATCCTCGTAGTCGATGGCGGTGGAGATCAGGTAATAGGTGCTGGGCATATGAGGATGCTCCATGCCGCCGGGGCCAACGCCCGCTACCTGGATCTGTCCGCTGCCCAGGGCAAATTCCCGGCGGACCGTGGAATATTTGCCCTTCAGGTCAATACCGATCCAATCGGTGACGGTGTAGCCGTGGCGGCTCTCGATATCGCCGCAGGCGGCCAGGTTAGCGATGTTCTGACCAACATAAGCGGGGCAGTAGCAAATATCCATGGTATAGCCAATGAGCTGGGGATATTTGGTGATGGTGCAGTACTGGTACATCTTGCCTGCGGTGAGCTTGTCTACCAGATTGGTGTAGTCGTAGTCGTAGAAGTAGAGCAGACCCTGCATGATGACGCCGTCACCGGAGGTGGTGTCCAGCTCATAATAGGTTTCACGGTTCTCCGTCATGGCAATAAAGGCGTTGACCGAGGACTCAACATAGCTGTTGGACTTGTAATCGCAGCCAAACATATTTGTGAAGTACAGATCGGGATCGCCTTGATAATTCTTGTCCTTCAGCTTGTCCAGCACACTGGCCTTCAGTGTTTCGCCGTACTTCTGGAAGCCCCAGGCTTCCATGGGCATATAGGGAACCAGGTCGTCGGTGTTCATAATGTTGAAGATGGTCTTATAGGATGCGTAATCGGTGCTGGTGGTGGTGTAGGGGGCTGCCATGGTGTAGGTATAGGGATCGTAGGCGGGATCATCTTCAAAATAGGCGCCCAGCAGGTTGGCAATGCCTGCGCCACGGGAGTGACCGGTGATCAAAATGCTGCGTGCATCCTCAGGATCGATCAAGCCCTGGACCTGAAGATCGGAAACGTAGGCATTAAAGGCGGTGAGGATCCGGTTGGCGGCAACGTCGAAGCCCTTGTGGTTTTCCTTGTTGATCCAATCGGGATGTTCGCCGGAGATGGCGTAGTAGCGGTCGGTGTCGGCGCCGATATCGAAGTTGCTGGACCATTCCTCGTGGGTGCCGTTGGTGCCACGGACGGTGATCAGGAAGATCTCACGGGTCTCACCGTTCCACTGGACCCGGCGGTGGGCGAAGGTGGCTTCGGAGCGGTCATCGGCATCGGGGATATTGCCCTTGGAGTCCTTGCGGGCGTAGTTGGAGATCAGCTTGGAGGCGGTGATGTTGCGGCAATCGGTCATGCCGAAGATGCCGGCAAGGACGGTACCGTTGGCGGACTTGGTATTGCCGGTGGTGCCCTTGGTGAAATTCAGATCACCGTCGATGTACATATCCTGGGCAAACAGGCTTGCCAGCACGGCAATGTTCTGGTTGAAGGTTTCGTTGTCGTCAAAGAACCAGCGGTAGTCCATCTTGAAGTAAGAATCATGGGTATACTTGCTCCAGGTGGTTGCTGCCACGAAATCGTTGTCCAGGCACAGACCTGCCAGCTCCTTGCCGTCGTCGATGCCGTCGTAATCAGAGTCGGTCATGGTGGGATCGGAAACCAACTGCACATAGACCGCGTTCTGGGTTTCGTCGTAGCTGACCACCAGCTCCTCGCCGTTGAGCAGACCGTCGCCGTCGAAGTCAGCGCTGCTCTGCACTTCCCGCAGGTTTGCGCCCTGGAAGGGATTTGCCTGACCGGTGCCCAGATTCAATTCGCCGCTGCACAGCAGACGGGTGTAGTAGTCGGAGATGCCGTCGGCATTGGAGTCGGTGGTGCGGTCAATGATCTCGTCCACGGCTTCCTGGATGGAGGCGGTGTAATATTTGCCGCCGGTGGCTTCCGCGACCCGGGTCAGCAGAGCGGCATCCACTTCGTCACCTACGCCAATGGCGAAGATCACGATCTTGTTTTCCAGAGCCTGCTGCACCAGATTGGCGTAGTGGGCCTCGTAGTGGGCTTCCGGCTCGGTGCCGTCGGAGATCAGGATGATCATTTTGTAGGTATCATCGGAGGAGGCCACGGTTTCCAGCGCCAGAGCGATGCCGGAGTAGGTGGCGGTGTTGCCGGAGGCGGTGATGGCGCTGACAGCGGCTGCGACCTCTGTCTTGTCAGCGGTCAGCGCGGTGGCAACGGTGGCGGTGGTGCTGAAGCACACCATGCCTGCCCGGTCTGTTTCTTCCATGGCGTTCAGGAAGGCGGACAGTGCTTTCCGGGCGGTGTTCAGCCGGCCGTAGTAGTTCATGGAGTTGGAGGTGTCCACAGCAAAGACCACGTCCAGGACCTGTCCCTGGGGAATGGGGGAGGTGATGTCCTGAAGCCATGCGGCTTCAAAGGCGGTCTTGTCCAGGACGATGTAGGTGGAGAAGTGGCTGACGGTGGCAGTGGCAACATTGCCGCTGACAGTGGTGGGCTGCTCCTCCAGAAGCTGGGTGGCGGGGTTAAAGTAATAGATGGTGGGCACGGAATTTTCGCCCAGCAGGCTTTCGTCGAAGGTCAGGGAGATCTCCGCACTGTCGAAGCTGCCATCTACGGTGAAATCGTAAACAGCGCCCAGGAAGCCGGGCAGGGTGTCCGGCAGACGGAGATTATCCCGCAGCTCCCGGATGACCAGGCTGGCGACCTGCTCGCCCTTGAGCAGGATCTTGACAGCGGCATCTTTCACGGTCTTTGCCACATCGAAAAGCTTCTGTGCCACGGTGGGGTCGAAGTCGTTGAGAACCTCCCAGCCGTCCAGAGCACCGTCACCATCGGTATCGGCGCACAGAGGATCCGTGCCGGAGGCGGGAGCGGAGGCAGTGCTGGCGGACATGAACATCATGGGAGCCACGGCATGGGAAAGCTCCTCATAGTCGGTCAGGCCGTCGGCATCGGTATCTGCCTGGTTGGGATCGGTGCCGTAGTGAAGCTCCTGAGCATTGGTCAGGCCGTCACCGTCAGCATCTTCTTCGCTGTCGGGAATGCCGTTGTCATTGGTGTCAGCCAGAACGGGATCGGTACCCATCAGCACCTCCTGACCGTCGGACAGACCGTCACCGTCGGTATCGGCGCAGTTGGGATCGGAACCCAGGAACAGCTCATCATCGGCCATCAGACCATCCGCATCGGCATCTTCGTCGGCAACATCGCAGATGTAGGTAATGGAGGCGCAGAGGGTCACATCGGCACCGTCCACGGAAACTATGATCTGGCAGGTGGTTTCCAGCGCTTCTTCGGCCGCATAGGCAGGAGCGGTGAGGCACAGCAGCATTCCGGCACACAGCACCAGAGCCAGAGCACGCAGGAGGAATTTCTTTTCGTTGCGCACCAGCCACAGACCAGCCATCAGGCTCACAGCCAGTGCCACGATCCAGACGATGCTGAAATCACCGGTGGAGGGGTTGGTGGGATCCTGCTTGGGGACAGTGGCGGCAGGAACGGTAGGCTCAGTGGAGGGCTGGGTGGGAGCTTCGGTGGGAGCTTCGGTGGGAGCTTCGGTAGGAGCTTCCGTGGGAACCGTTTCGGGTGCGGTGGTTTCGGGGACGGTTTCCTCCGGCTCTGTGGGAATGGGATTCAGCACAGTGGTCATGGTCTGGCTTTCCCCGGCGGCAACGGCAGGATACTGCCACTGGCTGCGGGTAGCGCTGAAGCCTTGGGGTACACTCAGGACAACATTGACGGCGGTGATGCTGTGGTGTTCGCCGTTGGACAGCGCCAGAGTGACGTTGATCGGTTCACCGGTGGCGTAAGCGGTCTTGTCCGTCACAATACCGGCAGAAACGGCCCCGGCTGCGGCAGCGGCAGGGATGAAAAATGCCAAAAGCACTGCCAATAAAACAAGAAATACTGATTTCCTATCCATAATAGATCCTCCTTAGGGATTTTCTTGAATATATTTTAACGAATTTCTGCAATATCGTCAATAGCTCAGCACCAAATTCTGCGTAGATTGTAAAAATGCAATTCCCTGGCATGGCTTGCGGCAAATGCCTGAGATGTCGGCTTGCTTAGAACAAAACAAAAAGCTGCCATTGCGAACCAGGCTGCGGACCTGGTGTGACGAACCCTGCCGGCTGTAATGCCTTGGGGAATTGCCACGTCGCCGCCTGTTGAGGCGGCTCCTCGCAATGACAGTTCATTTTTGTAATGGGACGGATACCGGAGAAATTAAGCAGTGGCGTAGCCGTCGGAATCAAAGGTGTATACCACACCGTCTATCTTTTTCTCACAGCTCTTGTAGAACCGTCCGTCGGAACGGCGGTAACGCCAGCCGGTGTCATCGGCTACCCAGCCCTCGGGGGTGACACCGTTTTTCATATAGGGGGGATCCAGCTCTTTTTTGGCGTCGTTGTCCTGGAAGTGCCACCATTCACTGGTCAGTCCCACCAGTCCCGCATCCTGCATGATGGTGCGCAGGAGCTTGGCTTCCTTGTTGTTGGCCTTGGTTTCGGAATACCAGCTCAAATCGTGGATGGAGGTCTGCATTTCCAGATCCTCTTTTCGCTTGGTCAGGGTCAGATCCAGGGCAATGCCCTGATTGTGCCGGGAACCGCCCTTTGCCAGGAAATTGGACAGGGCATAGCGTCCGTTGTCCGTCATGAGCTGGTAGTAGGTCAGCACCTGTCCCTCCTCCAGCACCGGCATATCCTCCAGCACCTTATCCGTGAAGGGTGCCTCGGGGATCGGCTGCTCCAGCAACTCCTGCGCCAGATCATAGATCTCCTGGGTGGTTTTGTTGGGACGGTAGGAATCGTAGATTTTCAGCTTATAGCCCTGGCTGATGGCATCAAAGGCTGCCTTTTCCAGCTTTTTTGCTGTGGGGTAGAGCAGCGGCACCAGGTATTTACCTTCAGACAGCTCTATCTTTTCATAACCCACGATGCACTGACCGGTGATGGTGGGGATCTCATATTCGTGGACCATGTACAGGCAGTTGTAGCTGTTGGTGATGTCGTAAAGGCAGATATCACCGATCATATCCGGCAGATTGATCATGCAGTAGCGGCTGTCCAGATAACCATAGCCCTCTGTGGTGCGCACATAAAACAGATCTCCATGTACATCCAGCACACACAGAGCCTTTCCCGCCTTGGCGGTGGTAAGCAAAACGTTGCAGTCCGGGTCTGCGTATACGGTCAGGTCCTTAATGGGCCAGATGGTGGAATAGACCTCGGAGGCACCTGTGGAAACGGAAACCTGAGCGCTCTGCACCGCAGCCTCCAAAGCGATGACCCGGAAGGTAAAGTCCTGATATCGGCCCAGGTGACCGGTGGTGCAGCTTCGCACGCCATCCACGGGGACCTGCAGCAGAGTCAGCCAGAAGCCCTTGGCTTCGTCGTAAATCTGAACCTCATAGCCATCGCCCTGGGTTTCGTTCCAGTCGAGCTGATATTTGTTGCCGCCCATATCGGTGCAGGTCAGGTTGAGGATCTTGCCCAGGAAATCCTGCCGTTCTACGGAGAAACCAATGCTGGCAAGACCCTGATAGGTATATCCCTGTCCGGAGGTGTGGGCATCAAAGGAGAAATTGTAAGTCTGTCCGTGGGCGGGAATGGGAAGTGCCTCCGTGTCGCCAAAACGTAAAGTGAGCTTGCCGTCGGTCAGGCTGTCGAGCTTGGTGGTGTTGGTGTCCACGGTCATATACAGATCCGCGGTGGCACCGGCGGTGAGCTGGAAGGTTATATCCACGGTGTCCGTTTCCGCGTCAGCGACGTACTCTACGTCAGATACCACGGGGATGGTGAAATTGCCCCGGATCTCCATGCTCCGCTCACCGGGACGGATCCGCTGGTTGTTCGGCAACAGATAGCGGTAGGTTTGGTAGGAGCGTACCCGGATGGTTACCTCCAGGTCCGGCATGGCAGGCAGAACGTGTTCTGTGGTGTTGCCTACATCCTGAACGTAGAGCAGCTTCTCTCCGTCCAGCACCTCGATGATGTAGCCGCCGGCGTTGCGGCCTTCTACCCACCGGATCTGAACGGAGCCGTCCTTTCGGGCGGTCAGTGCCCAGTCACCGGTTTTGGGCATGGAATTTTCCGCCATGCGGTAAGGCTTTACATACCCCAGCAGTACAAAGGCAGAGCAGCCAGTCACGACCAAAATGAAAATCAGACTGACGATCAGCCGTTTTGCCCATTTAGGCATAGTATCCCTCGATTCTGTGCGAAAATAATGTTAATTGACCGAAATATCCAATCCCAACTCCTCCGGAAGGAACCGGGGGCAGACGTTTTCGGCGGAAGTGATGACAGAGGCTGCCAGCATGGAGCCGATTTCGATGGCTTCGGCGGTTTGCTTGCCGTAGGTCAGGCCGATGGACACGCCGGCGCAGAAGGCGTCACCGGCACCGGTGGTATCCTTCACCAGCACCCTCCGGGCGGGGCAATAGCCCTTGTTGCCGTTCCGGTCAGCATACAGCGCGCCCTCGGCACCCATGGTCACCACCATCAGCGGGATCCTGGCTCTGACCACCTTTTCCACCAGGATCTCCTGCAAATGTAACGGAGCAAGACCGGTATAATCATCAAGGAATAAAATTCCCGCCTCAAGCTGGTTGCAGATGAAGCAGTCGAAGCGCTTGATGAGGTCGCGGCGTTCCGCGGCAATGCTCATGTTGGACACCACGCCAAAGATCTTTTTGCCGTGCTTCTCGGTCAGATCAAGAACCTTTTTCACGATCTCGTGGTCCAGATCCACCTCGATGACCACGGAATCTGCCGCGCTGATGATCTCGTCGCCCTTTTCTTCGAAAAGATCCAGCAGAGGCATCATATTGGGCCGCTTGGAGATGGAGCCTGCCACATCGCCATTGTTGTCGAAAACAGCCAGCCAGGTGCCCATGCCGTCGGGGATGGTGAGAATATAGTCGGTGTTGACCTTATGGCGGCGGAGCTTGTCCACCACATCGGCACCCAGGGGAGAATTGTCCACGATGCCAACAAAGGTAGGACGCAGCTCCACATTGGCAATGTCCTCCACCACGTTCCGCGCCACGCCGCCATGGATGTATTCCACCCAGCCTACATTGCGCCCGGTGGGCAGATAGTTGTCCTCCGGAAAACCCTTAATATCCACAAAAGTTGCGCCAATGACCACAATACCCATAGTTGTTCCCCTTTCGGTGTTTCAAAATGTAGTTTGTTGTACTCCTGCGGCGAAGCCGCCTTGTCCCCCCTCATAAATGCGGGGGCAAGGGTGCGGTGCACAACATCGCGACAAGCTGCAATTTGTATGGTTACCTTTCATTATAGCACAGAAATCAGAAAAGGAACAGTCTTTTTTGATTTTATTTGACATAAGTTGTCAGGGTCATTATAATAACCGGAGAATGGAGTTGATTTTTGTGAAGGATTTCATTGAAATAGGGGATTTTTCCGATCCCCGGCTGGACGTTTATGCCAGACTGACAGAGGCCCAGCTTCTCAACCGCTTTGAGCCGCAAAAGGGGATGTTTATTGCGGAAAGCCCCAAGGTGATCCAACGGGCGCTGGATGCGAACTGTCAGCCGGTGAGCCTGCTGGTGGAGCGTAATCATGTCAATCAGGAAGCTGCCGAAGCCATTGAACGGTGCGGCGATGTGCCGGTGTTTACCGCCAGCCTGCCGGTGCTGACCCAGCTTACAGGCTTCCAGCTCACCCGGGGAATGCTGTGCGCCATGCGCAGACCTCCTGTTCGTACCCTGGCAGAGGTGCTGGCTCAGGCAAAACGTGTGGCAGTGCTGGAGGATATCCAGAATCCCACCAATCTGGGGGCGATTTTTCGCTCCGCAGCCGCTTTGGGCATGGATGCGGTGCTGCTGACCTCTGCCTGCAGTGATCCGCTGTACCGCCGTTCCTGCCGGGTCAGTATGGGCACGGTGTTTCAGGTGCCCTGGGCATACCTGGGGGAGAACTGGATGGAGGAATTGAAGGCATGGGGCTTTAAGACCGCTGCCATGGCGCTGCGGGACGATTCCTACGCCATTGATGACGAAGCCTTGCGCCGGGAGCCGAAGCTGGCAGTGATCCTGGGCACCGAGGGGGATGGACTGAAGCAGTCCACCATCGACGCCAGCGATTATACCGTGAAGATCCCCATGTATCATGGGGTGGATTCCCTGAACGTGGCGGCTGCCAGTGCCGTGGCATTCTGGGAGCTGAGAGCTAGATAAAGGAGAGTAAATATGAACTGGAAGATATTTTTTCTGATTTTGGTGGTGGCAGAGCATGGCTACCGGCTGGTGCTGAACGCAGTGCAGCGAAGATCTGCCGGCAATCCCATTCCCCAAAATGTGGCGGATGTGTATGATGCCGAAACCTATACCCGATGGAAGAATTACAACGCCGAAAATTGCGGTCTGCTGCTGTTGTCCGCGGTGATCAGCCTGGTGCTCACTGCGGTCCTGCTGATGACCGATGCCTTCGCCGCCATTGCCGCCTGGTTTCCTGCCGGAAACTACTGGCAGATGCTGGGGGTCATCGCCGCGCACAGCCTGATCATGGCACTGGCAGCGGTGGGACCTCAGTTTTACGGCACCATGGTCATCGAGCAGAAGTATGGCTTTAACCGCACCACGGTGAAAACCTTTGTGATCGACCAGATCCGTGACCTGTTGATCAGCTTTGTGATCAGCGCCCTTCTGGGGGCGGTGGTGGTGCTGCTGCACGGATGGCTGGGGGACTGGATGCTGGTGCTGTTTGTGGCGGTGGTGTTCGGCTTTACCCTGCTGATCTCCTTCCTGTATCCCATTTTCAGCCGCATGGGCAACAAATTCGTGCCTCTTGAGGACGGCGAGTTGAAGGATAAGCTGCTGGCACTGCTGAGCAGTCACAATTACAAGGTCAAAGCCATTGAAGTGATGGATGCCTCCCGGCGCACCACCAAGCTCAATGCCTATTTTACCGGCTTCGGCAAAATGAAAACCATTGTGCTCTATGATAATATGCTCACTGCCATGACCACGGACGAGATCGTTGCGGTATTTGCCCATGAGCTGGGTCACGGTCTGCACAAGGATGTGGTGAAAATGCAGGCGCTCAATCTGGTCAACCTGGTCCTGATGGGCGTTGCGGTGTGGGTGACGGTGAAGCTTCCTGAAATGCACACTGCTTTTGGCTTTGCGGAAGTCAACTATGGATTTGCCAGCATCCTCACCGGTGTTATGCTGGGTGTGATCACTCCGCTGACCGGTATTCTCACCAATGCGTACAGCCGCAGGGCGGAGTACCGGGCAGACCACCAGGCGGTGGAGGAAGGGTACGGCGAGGCGTTGATCAGCGGATTGAAGAAGCTGGGTAAGGAAAATTTCACCCACCTGGCTCCTGCCAAGCTGCTGGTGGTGCTGAATTACAGCCACCCGCCCCTGTCCCAGCGCATTGAAGCCATCGAAAAAGCACGGAAATAACCCATCTGAAACCGGCATCAATGGCGCTTTTAGATGGTACACACAAGATGCCCCTGGACGAATGTCCAGGGGCAATTGCTGTGAACTTACGGGGATTTGCCTGCGGAAGCTGCGGGGATGGGTTGGTCAGGGATCTCCAGCGAATCAGTTGATGGATGGGCAGCTAGTGCCGCAAAGAACTTTTGCTGCCGCTGTTTGCTGCGAAAACCGCCGATTTCTGCCTGGAATGTAACAATATATCCGGAATCTGTCTGCTGTACTGCCATTTTCTGCAGGTCTGCGGTATATTTTGCGCTCAGGGCGTTGAGCGTGTCCAGACCGGCGGCGATATCTCTGGTGCGCAGGATGTAAGACTTGACCGGCTGGTGTCCCGCCAGAAATTTGTGCTGAAAAAATTCCAGAATAGTCAGGGTGATGAAAATAAACACTGTGCCTGCCAGTGCGGCGGCGTAAAAGCCGAATCCGGCGGCAATTCCAAGACAGGCCACTGCCCATAAGCTGGCGGCAGTGGTCAGACCCTTGACGTTGGAGCCTTCCCGCAGAATGGTGCCTGCTCCAAGAAAGCCCACGCCGGTGATGACCTGGGCGCTGAGCCGGGCAGGATCCGGAAAGGCGCCCAAAGGGCTGTATTGCATGAAGATAAGTTGACCTGTGACTGTGACCACACAGGCTCCCAGTGCTACCAGAATGTGGGTGCGCAGACCGGCAGGCCGGTGCGTGTATTCCCGCTCCATGCCGATGATCATGCCCACTGCCATGGCGCAGGCCAACCGCAGACAAATTCCAGTCAAACCAAGCTCCATATTCCTGCCTCCTCTGAATGATCTATATTCAATTATATGAAAGAGATATGGTTCTGTCAATCCGGTGGCTTTTTTTGACAAAGAAAGAAAAATGTCTAATCCGAATGAAGAAACACTGGAAAAAATTTTTGCAGTATGTTAGAATCCGAAACGGACACCGCCGCGAAAACGGTATACGTGACCGCAATAACACTGAAATTCAACTGGAGGAAAAATTATGTGGCTGTTTTTTACCCTTGCGACCACCTTGCTGTGGGGCGCAGCAGAGCTTTTTTACAAGAAAGGCTCTCATGGAGATTGTAAATACGACCATCTGAGAGTATGCGTGCTGGTGGGTGCGGTCATGGGTATCCATGCGGTATTTACCCTGCTGACGGCGGATATTTCCTACGACCCTATGAACCTGATCGCCTATCTGCCGGTGTCCCTGTGCTACATCGTTTCTATGGCCTGCTCTTTCTTTGGCATTCGGTTCATCGAGGAATCTCTGGCGGACCCCATTGAGAATACGGCAGGCGCTATGTGCTCCCTTCTTTGCGTGATCTTCCTGGGCGAAACCATTGCGCCTGCGGTTTGGGTGGCAATTGTCATCATCGTGGTGGGCATCATCGGCGTGACCTACACCGAGCGCAGCGGCGAGGTGAACAGAACCCAGAAGCTGGGCAAGAAGCTGGCCATCATCGCCTTTGCCATGCCCTTCTGCTATGCCGTGATCGACGCGCTGGGCAGCTTCCTGGATATCTTCTTCCTGGAGCTGGAGACCAGCCCCCTGATCGGCGTGGATGCGGACAATATCGAACTGGTGGCGAATGTTTCCTACGAGCTGACCTTCGCCATTTGCGGAATCATCCTGTTTGCGTTTATGAAGTGGAAGGGCGTGAAGTTTGAGCTGCCCAAGCAGCGGGATAAGGCAGTGGCGGCTGTCTGCGAAACTGCCGGACAGCTTACCTATGTGTACGCCATGAGCGGAAACGGCGCCATTGCGGCCCCCATCCTGTCCAGTGTGTGCGTGGTGAGCCTGCTGCTGTCCAGAATCTTCCTGAAGGAAAAGCTGACCAAGAAGCAGTATCTGTTTATCGGTATCATCATCGTGGGTATTTTGATGCTGGCAGTCCTGGAAGGGGAATAATTCGTACCAAATGATTACAGGAACCGGCACAGCCGGTTCCCGTAATTATTTTGCGGCAAAGAGCCAAGGTTTGTGTCGGTTTTGCCACCGTATTTCTAACAAAAACCCGGATGTAATAATTTATATTCTTGACTTTTTGCTCATCCTGTGTTAAACTACCAGCAATTTGATAGAGGTGCGTCGCATCAAGAGTATTCTTGCCCAAAGGCTTTCGCAGAGCTGTGGCCGGATGAAAGGGATCGTCGCCGAAGGTTGCCGAGGCGTAAGGCTTACCTGGTCAGGCAGGAAATACGTGTCTGACTGTCGCATCATGCGGAGTGCTATCACAATAACAGCAAACATAGTCTGCTTTTCGCAGGATGCATTTGTTTTGTTGCTTTGGGATAGCTGATGCATTGCATCGGCTATTTTTATTTTAATCAAGGAGCGTACAGACATGAAGAAAGAAAGTATTTTTACCGGCGCTGCAACTGCTATTGTTACCCCTATGAATGCCCAGGGTGTCGATTACGAGGCTTTTGAGCGGATGCTGAACTGGCAGGTGGAGCAGGGGATCGATGCCCTGGTTATTTGCGGCACCACTGGTGAAGGCTCTACTTTAAGTGACGATGAACATCGGCAGGTGCTGCGCTTTGCGATGGAGGTTGTAAATGGCCGTGTTCCCATGATCGCCGGTACCGGCTCCAACGATGCTGCCTATGCCATCGATCTCACAAAGTACGCCTGCAGCATTGGGTATAATGCTGTGCTGCTGGTGACACCCTATTACAATAAGACCACACAGAGAGGTCTGGTGGCATTCTTTACCGCGATTGCGGATGCTTCCACCAAGCCTGTGATCCTGTACAATGTTCCCTCCCGCACCGGTGTGAATATTGAGCCCGCCACCTATGCAAAGCTTGCCAGCCATCCCATGATCGCCGCCATTAAGGAAGCCAGCGGAAATATCTCCAAAATCGTGGAGACCGCCGCGCTTGTAGGCGACCAACTGGATATCTATTCCGGCAATGACGACCAGATCGTACCCGTTCTGGCTTGCGGCGGCAAGGGTGTCATTTCTGTGCTGTCCAATGTTGTGCCTGCGGAAACCTCTTTGATGTGCAAGAAGTTCTTTGACGGTGATGTGCGGGGCGCAATGGAAATGCAGAAGAAGTATCTGCCTCTGACAAATGCGCTGTTCTGCGAGGTGAATCCAATCCCTGCCAAGGCTGCTGCCGCGGCTATGGGCTATGGCGAAAATTATGTCCGCCTGCCGCTGGTGACCATGGAAGAAACTGCCCGGCAGCATCTGCTGGAGTGTATGCGTGAGGTTGGTGTAAACGTATGATTCGTGTCGTAGTTTGTGGCGCGCTGGGCCGTATGGGCAGGCTGTGCGTAGAAAAGATCAACAACGCAGAAGATCTTGAGCTGGCCGCACAGGTGGATATCGCCGGTGACGGTAATAACGTGCTGTCCTCTCTGGAGCATTTTTCCGGCAGTGCCGATGTGGTGATCGACTTTTCCTTCCATACTGCCACTCCGGCGGTTATGGCCTGGGCGGTGGAACACAATGCCGGCGTGATCATGTGCACCACAGGTCAGAATGAAGAAGAAAAAGCCGCCATTACCAATGCGGCAAAGCAGATCCCCGTATTTTGGAGCGCCAATATGTCTTTGGGCATCGCACTGCTGATAGAGCTTGCCAAAAAGACGGCTGCCGCCTTCCCGGAAGCGGACATCGAAATCGTAGAGACCCATCACAACCGGAAGGTCGATGCGCCCAGCGGCACCGCCCTGGCGATCGGCAAGGCTATTCAGCAGATCCGCGCAAAGGCCACCTTCCTGATGGGGCGTTCCGGCATGGCGAAACGGGAACCCGAAGAAATTGGTTTCCATGCGATCCGCCGGGGCAATATTCCCGGTATCCATGAGGTGATCGTTTCTACGGATACCCAGGCCATCACCTTGAAGCATGAAGTATACGATCGTGCGTTGTTTGCAGACGGTGCGCTTTCCGCTGCCCGTTTCCTTGCCGGCAGGGAAGCCGGTCTGTATGAAATGCAAAACCTGATCGATTGATTTTCCATATATTCGTAAAGGAGTGCTCTTTATGATTCGTTTAGCCATTGTAGGTTACGGCAATTTGGGTCGTGGCGTGGAAGCGGCCGTCCAACAAAACAAGGATATGAACCTGTGTGCGGTATTTACACGGCGAGATCCGTCCACTCTGCTGCTGCAGACTCCCAATGTTCCGGTGCTGTCTATGGATGCACTGGCAGATTGGGAGGATAAATTGGATGCGCTGATCATCTGCGGAGGCAGTGCCACCGATCTGCCCGTTATGACTCCCATGCTTGCCCGGAAATTCAATGTGATCGACAGCTTTGACAATCATGGAAATATTCCTGTCCATTACGCCGCTGTGGATGCTGCCGCACGGGAAGGGGATCACATTGCGGTGATCTCTGTTGGCTGGGATCCCGGTCTGTTCTCCATCAACCGTCTTTACGCCGGTGCGGTACTGCCGGAGGGAAAGGACTATACCTTCTGGGGAAAGGGTGTCAGCCAGGGACACTCCGATGCGGTGCGCAGAATTCCCGGCGTGTTGGATTGCCGCCAGTATACGATCCCCGTGCCGGAGGCAATGGATGCCGTTCGTAACGGGGAAAATCCGGAGCTGACCACCCGGCAGAAGCACACCCGCCACTGCTATGTAGTGGCAGAGGAGAATGCGGATAAGGCAGCCATCGAAACCGCCATCAAAACGATGCCGAATTATTTTGCCGACTATGATACCACCGTGGAATTCGTTACCGCGGAAGAACTCAAGCGGGATCATAGCGGTTTGCCCCACGGTGGCAGTGTCATTCGCAGTGGTGTTACCGGCTGGAACGGTGAAAGCCGTCAGACCATTGAATATAAGCTGACACTGGACTCCAATCCTCAGTTTACAGCCAGTGTGCTGGTGGCTACCGCCCGGGCTGCGGTGAAAATGTATGGTCGGGGTGAACGGGGTTGTAAGACTGTGCTGGATATTGCCCCGGCAGACCTGAGCAGCCTGTCCAGAGAGGAAATGCTTGCACATTTACTGTAAGGAGAAAGAGAAAACTATGATCTATGAGAACCTTTCTGTAAATTCGGAAGGACATCTGTTATTTGCGGGATACGATACCCTGGAACTGGCAAAGGAATTTGGCACAGTCCTCTATGTAATGGATGAAGAAAGGATCCGTCAGCGGTGCCGGGAATATCAGCAAGCCATGGCAAAATATCTTCCTGCCGGTTCCCGTCCGCTGTATGCCAGCAAGGCAATGAGCATCAAGCGGATCTACCAAATCATGAAGGAAGAAAACATGGGAGTGGACGTGGTATCTCCCGGTGAGTTGTATACCGCCGTCAAAGCCGGTTTCCCCATGGAGAACGCCTATTTCCACGGCAGCAGCAAGACCGACGCGGATATTCGCTTTGCGATGGAGCACAAGGTGGGCTTCTTTATCTGCGACAATGCCGATGAACTGGATGCCATTGACGCGGAAGCCGCAAAGAAGGGCATCTGTCAGAAGATCCTGCTTCGTCTTGCGCCGGGTGTGGATCCCCATACACATGAGAAGATCAACACCGGACGGGTCGATTCCAAATTCGGTGTGGCCATCGAGACCGGTCAGGCGACTGAGCTGGTGGAGAAGGCGCTTTCCAAAAAGACCATCGACCTGTGGGGATCCCACTGCCATGTGGGTTCTCAGTTGTTTGATGAAGAACTGTTTTGTGATGCGGCGCTCAATATGCTGACCTTTCTGGCAGATGTGCAAAAGCAGTTTGGCCATACGGCAAAGGTGGTCAATCTTGGCGGCGGCTTGGGTGTTCCCTACACTGCAGAACAGAGCAAGATCGATTATGCCGGTACGATCCAAAAGATTGGCGCACATATCGATGCGCTGTGCCGGCAGTTGCAGATCACGGCTCCCGCGATCCTCATGGAGCCGGGCCGCAGCATCGTTGCCGATTCCGGTATCACCCTTTACAGTGTTACCGGCACCAAGGAAATTCCCGGCTTCAAAAATTATGTGGGCATCGATGGCGGTATGACGGATAATCCCCGGTACACACTTTACCAGGCTCCATATACCATATACAACGCCGGAAAGATGAACGATCCCGCGGATTTTGTGTGCACTGTTGCGGGGCGCTGCTGCGAAAGCGGTGACCTGATCCAGGAAAACGTTGCCTTGTCCCGTCCTGTCCGGGGTGATATTCTGGCTGTTTTGACTACCGGCGCTTATAACTACTCTATGGCGTCCAACTACAACCGGGTACCTCGTCCCCCGATTGTAATGATCGGCAAAGACGGTCCTTATGTGGCAGTACGCAGGGAAACCTACGACGATCTGCTCCTGTGTGATCAATAACAAGGATATTCCGGCGCAGCTTCTTTTTTCTTCACTGGGTCAATGACCGTAGCGAAGTTGCTGCTTGGGCACACAGAACGAGAAGAAGCCAGTCCAAATAAACAAAAAGCTGTCATGGTGAATCAGCCCGCAGGCCGGTTCGCAATGACAGCTTTTTTTGTAGTATGTGCCGTAAACATAAACCGCCCCGACTTTGGATAAGTCGGGGCGGTTTATGATTGCTTGAAGTCCACAGATGAATGACCTTAATCAAAGTCATCCTCCGGATTCAATTCCTCTGGGGGTGAATCACTCGATGCCGTAGTGTTTCATGAGCGGCTGTTTTTTTAGTTCCCAAATCGTATGACATGAACCGAAGCTTCGATACCATATCATTTCAACAGAGCGTACCCTAAACACGTTTTCGTTCTCATCGATCAACACATCGTCACGACGAATTTCTGTATAAAGTGCCCAGATATCGGCATCGTTTATATCCTTTTTTAACTCTATCGCATTAATGGTACCCACAAACTGAAAAACGGGTTTGTAAGCACAGAACCATAAACACAAAAATCCCCAGAGTTTTACTCCGGCAAAAAGAGGAATTCTCTGGGGATTTTCAGATGCCGCATTCATGGAGCGACAAATGGTTCATGCATCACGAGCCATTGCGGTTTGCTTTATTTGCGAATCGATTCAATCAATCTTCGGAAATCCTTCCTTGCCCAGACAACAGGTACAGGATACAGGGGATTGGCTTCTTTCTTGGCCCAGGTGATCATCTGGTCGATGTCCTTGTCCTGTACAACGTCGAACTTATCGGGAAGGCCCATTTTCTTGTTGGTCTCCTCAATCCAGCGGATGAAGGCGTTGGCCTTTTCTGCTTCGTTGGCACCACCGATGCCGCAGACATCGGCAAGGTCTGCCAGCCGCTTGTGGGCGGAAGCACCGAATTCCCGCATCACATGGGGCAGCAGTACCGCCATGGCAAGACCGTGGGCAACGCCGTACAGACCGCCAAGGGTATGACCGATGGCATGAAC
>JAEIGA010007001.1_pt1 | contig 17153 bp, 14 predicted proteins | sample 9270691 | NCBI WGS metagenome assembly JAEIGA01 (sample SAMN17057246, study PRJNA624740) | gut metagenome | biome: biome; isolation source: fecal sample | host: Bos grunniens | place: China: Xizang | collected 2019 | reverse complement strand
TGACAAAATTAGCAACAAAATTTGGAAAATTGACCGATTTGTACCTTACTTTGCACTTTCTTTTGAAAACTTGGAGGAAATTGAGCATGAAGGAAGGACAGAATCTTGTAATCGTCGAGTCTCCGGCAAAGGCCGGAACAATCCAGAAGTTTCTTGGAAAGGATTTTATCGTAAAATCAAGCTACGGCCACATACGTGATCTTCAGGACAGCAGCCTGAGCATCGACATAGAAAACGGATTCACGCCACAGTATGTAATCCCAGCGGATAAGAAGAAGGTAGTCAGCGAGTTGAAAAAGGCTGCAAAAGACGCGTCAGTCGTTTGGCTGGCATCCGATGAAGACCGCGAAGGAGAAGCTATTTCATGGCATCTGTTTGAGACTCTCGGCCTGAAGAAGGAGCATACGAGAAGAATCGCATTCCACGAAATCACCAAGCCGGCTCTTCTTGACGCCATCGAGAACCCGCGCGAGATCGACATGAGTCTGGTAAACGCCCAGCAGGCACGCCGTGTGCTCGACAGACTCGTAGGTTTCGAGCTCTCGCCAGTCCTCTGGAGAAAGATCCAGCCGAAGCTCTCTGCAGGTAGAGTGCAGTCTGTAGCGCTAAGGCTCATCGTGGACCGCGAAAGGGAGATTCTTGCATTCAAGAACGAGCAGTATTATAAGGTTGAGGCCGTCTTCCATCCAGAAGGAACAAACGAGAAGACCCTTGTGAAAGCCACTCTCGACAGAAGGTTCCCGGATCTTGAGTCAGCAAAGGAATTCCTCCAGAGATGCATCGGCGCAGAGTTCTCGGTAAGTGACATCGAGAAGAAAGAGGGCAACCGCTTCCCTGCGGCTCCTTTCACAACATCTACCCTTCAGCAGGATGCTGCACGCAAGCTCAGATTCTCTGTCAGCCAGACAATGAACATCGCGCAGAAGCTTTACGAGCACGGACTCATCACATACATGAGAACAGACTCGACAAATCTTTCTGCCCTGGCGATAAACACAGCCAAGAAATTCATCTGCGAGAATTACGGAGAGGAATATTCAAAGGTTCGTCAGTACAAGACAAAGGCCAAGGGAGCACAGGAGGCACACGAGGCCATCCGACCTACATACATCGAGAACACGACTATTGAGGGAACACCTCAGGAGAAGAAACTTTATGAGCTTATCTGGAAGAGGACCGTCGCGTCTCAGATGGCTGATGCAAGGATGCTCCGCACCGATATTTCAGTTTCATCGGACAAGGGAGAGGAAAAATTCAACGTACAGGCCAGCCAGGTATTGTTCGACGGATTCCTCAAACTTTATATCGAAAGCACAGACGATCCGCAGCAGGACGACGAGATGGTAATCCTTCCGGAGATGAACATCGGCGACAGAATGACAGAAAACGGCATCACTGCAAGTTGCAAGTTCACTTCCGCGCCATCAAGATATACCGACGCATCCCTTATCAAGAAGCTCGAGGAGCTTGAAATCGGACGCCCTTCAACATACGCCCCTACCATCACGACCTTGACAAAGGCGCGTGGTTATGTGGTAAAGGGAGACAAGCAGGGTGAGAAGCACGATGTGACAAATCTCTCCCTCTCAAACGGAAAGATCAAGAGTTCCGTTAAAACGGAAACTGTAGGATCTGAAAAGGGAAGGCTCCTTCCACAGGATATCGGAATAATCGTAACAGATTATCTCACAGGCAATTTCGAGGACATCATGAACTACAACTTCACAGCTGAAGTTGAGAAGGATTTCGACAAGATCGCCAAGGGAGAGCTTGAATGGAACAGCCTTATCGCGCAGTTCTACAATCCGTTCCACAAGAAGATCGAGGAAACTCTGAGCAACAAGGAGTACAACCATATCAGCAGAGAGATCGGCATCGACCCGAAAGACGGCCAGATGCTCGTGGCACGATTCGGCCAGTACGGACCATATGTACAGAAAGGCGACGGCGAGAACAAGCAGTACGCAAGCCTCGCTCCAGGTCAGCTCATCGAGAGCATCACATTGGAAGAAGCCCTTAAACTTTTTGAGCTTCCGCGCAACGTAGGCCAGCATAACGGCATTGATATCATATGTACAAAGGGTCGTTTCGGTCCATATATCAAGTATGGTGATAAAAATGTATCACTTCCAAGAGGCACAGACCCTCTCAAAGTGGACCTCAGCACATGTATCGAAATCATCGAAGACAGCCTGAATAAAAAGACAGGCGGTGTGATCATGGAGTTCCAAGACAGTGACATACAGGTGATTGATGGAGCATACGGACCATACATCAAGCATGCCGGCAGAAACTACAAATTACCGAAAGGAACAGATGCGGCTCTGCTTACAGAAGATAAGTGCAAGGAGATAATCGCATCTACAGAGCCTACAGGTCGTAAAAAAAAGGCACATAAATCTTAAAAACTGTAAATTTTATCTACCACATTTTGATAATTTGATTTTGAATTGTAACTTTGCGGCGAGTTTTGTTATAATTCTGCAGGAAAAATGTCAACAATGTATCAGATTGATCAGATCGACCAGAAAATCCTGTCCTTCCTTGTAAAGAATGCCAGGATGCCGTTCCTCGAAATCGCACGCGAGTGCAATATATCAGGCGCGGCCATTCACCAGCGAGTAAAGCGACTGGAAGCGAACGGAATCATCACCGGTTCCCGACTGCTCGTAAAGCCGCAGGCACTCGGACTGAACGTTTGCGCATTTGTCAGTGTTTCACTTTCAGAGGCAAACAAGTATCCTGAGGTTATCGAAGCGTTCAAGAATATTTCAGAAATCGTTGAATGTCATTTCGTGACCGGAAGATATACCCTACACATCAAGCTTTACTGCTTCAACCACGACCACCTTATGGAAATCTTGCTGAATACCATCCAGAAGATTCCTTACATACAGCAGACCGAGACCCAGATATCTCTGGATCAGGCAATTGAAAGGCAGGTCTGGGTCAAGGAGTATCAGAACACCAGCTTCTCTTCAAGCATCAGAAACAGCCGAAAAGAGGACAGGGACTAGTTCTTACGAATATTCATGACAGCATTGGCCAGGACAAGATCGTCCTGAGTCGTAATCTTTATATTAAGCCTCTCCCCCATCGTATAGGAGAGGCTTTTTCCATACCTTTCCACAACGGAAGCATCATCTGTAAAGGCGGTATCGTAAGCTTGCGCATACGCAGCCTTAAGTACCTCACTATGAAATATCTGCGGTGTCTGCGCTCCATAAAGGACAGAGCGGTCCGCAACGGCTCCAGGAATGGTCTCGAGCACCTCGGAGCCATCCTCCTTCTTTCGTTTTGAAAGCACCTTCATAGTATCGACACACGGGGTGACCGGAATCAGAGCAGGAACATTCTCTGCCATATCGAACATCTCCGCAACGAGCTTCGGAGTTATCAGCGGGCGCACTCCATCATGCACTGCCACCAATGCTCCTTCGGGCACTCTCTCCAAGGCATTCCTTACCGAATGAAAGCGGGTGATTCCGCCTTTGACCAGAATCTGCGGACAAGTGAACGGTTTCTTGTAACAATAATCCCTCCAATGGCTGATGAAAGTTTCGGGTAGGACCGTGATTACGGTTATACCGGGCGAAGCCTCCATGAAGACTTCGATTGTCTGCTGAATGATGGCTTTTCCGCCTAACTCCAGAAACTGCTTCGGCTTGTCGGCACCCATTCTTGTTCCGCTGCCGGCCGCCATGATGATCACATATCTTTTTCTTTCCATTTTGGGCACAATATTGTCAATCGGTCCACAAAAATAACAATTATTTGACATATTTTTCGTAATTTTACCGCTTCAATCGATTAACAAGAAAAAACAGATATTTACAATGGCATTTTCATTTCTGACACAGGAAATCGCTATGGACCTTGGTACTGCCAACACCGTCATTTTCCAGAATGACCAGATTGTGCTTGACGAGCCAAGTATCGTTGCGATCGACAACAACACAGGCAAGGCAATTGCCCTGGGCCAGAAGGCGAAGCTGATGCAGGAGAGGGAGAACCCCGGCATCAAGACAGTACGTCCGATGAAGGACGGTGTCATCGCTGACTTCAATGCCGCGGAGATGATGATCCGCGGATTCATCAAGCAGGTAAACAGCAAGAGAAGATCGCTCTTCACACCGAACATCAAGATGGTGGTAGGCATCCCTTCAGGTTCTACTGAGGTGGAGATCAGAGCGGTACGCGACTCATCGGAGCACGCAGGCGGTCGCGAGGTATATCTCATATATGAGCCGATGGCATCTGCCCTCGGTATCGGCCTCGACGTAGAGGCACCTAAGGGTAACATGGTTGTTGATATCGGAGGTGGTACAACTGAGATTGCTGTGATTTCGCTTGGCGGTATCGTAGTTCAGGATTCGATCAAGGTTGCCGGTGATGTTTTCACTAACGACATACAGCAGTACCTTCGTCAGCAGCACAACATCAAGGTGGGTCAGATTACTGCAGAGAAGATCAAGATTGCCATCGGAGCTGTCCTTCCTGACCTTGACGAGGAACCAGAGCCATATTCAATCACTGGTCCTAACCTCATGACTGCTCATCCGGTTCACGCAACCATCACTTATCAGGAGATTGCACACTGTCTCGACAAGTCGGTAGCAAGAATCGAAGCCGGAATCCTCCATGTGCTGGAGCAGACTCCACCAGAGCTCTATTCCGATATCGTCGAGAATGGTATACACCTCGCCGGTGGCGGTTCACTCCTCAGAGGTCTTGCAAAGCGTCTCAGCGAAAAGGTCAACATTCCGTTCTATGTGGCTGAAGACCCTCTTAGAGCTGTTGCTCGCGGAACTTGCCTCGCACTCAAGAACACTGAGAACTACACATTCCTTATGAGATAATACCTTGCGTAAAGGAAACATCATAAAAAATCTGATCAATGCAGCTATCTTCATCGCTTTGGAGGTAGCTGCGTTGACTATGCTCAATAACAACAGTCAGCTTCAGCAGGCCTGGTTCTCAAGAGGAGCACAAGCCTTTATGGGAACTGTCTGGGGCACTGGTCAGACTATCCGGGAATATTTTTCCTTGAGGAAAGTCAACGACCAGCTGGCACAGGAGAACTATGAACTCCGGACAAAAGTGGCAAGATTCATGGAAATGGCGGAGACCATGCAAAATGACGGATTCAGCATTTACTCTGATGCAATCGGACATTTCAGATATACTCCCGCCACCATCGTAAAGATCAGCAACAACACTCAGCACAACTACCTTATCGTCGGAAAAGGATCAAATGACGGCATAACAGTCGGATCCGGAGTCATTACAGGAAAGGGAGCCATCGGTGTAATTGACGCTGTCAGCGAAAACTATTCATATGCCCGCTCATTCCAGAACTTTGGCATGAGCATCAGTGCCCGAATCGGCAGAAATGGTTCAATAGGACCTCTCGAATGGGATGGACGCAGTCACAACAAGGCCATCCTTAAAGAGATCCCACACCACATGGAGTTTCATCAGGGAGACACTCTGTTCACCAGCGGATTCTCATCAATCTTCCCTGCTGACATTCCACTCGGAATTCTTGGAGATGCGAAGATCGTCAACGGAGCCACTTATGAAATCACAGTAGAGCTACTTGAGAACTTCAAGTCGCTGAAATACGTGACTATCGTGGACAATATGGATGATGATGAAATTAAAAGATTAGAGGAGGGCCAACGATGAGAACCGGACAGAATTCAAATCTTTTATTCGTAATACTGCTCATCTGTCAGATTGCGCTCTGCAACTTTGCTCATTTGGGACCATACATCATGGTCAGCATACTTCCGGCTATGATCATGTGCGTGCCGCTTACAGTGGGTACTGCCGGCTGTATGTTCATTGCCTTCATCAGCGGACTTTCCGTGGATTGGCTTTCTGAAGGCCTGATTGGCATCAATGCTGCCTCTCTGATACCTGTCGCACTTGCAAGAACAACACTCATCAGAGTCATTCTTGGAGAAGACATGATCAACAGAAAGGATAGTTTTTCCATCCGAAAGAACGGACTTGGCAAGATCCTGACACTGATGATTGCAGCAGGAATAATCTTCCTCCTGACATATATCACACTTGACGGAGCCGGCACCAGACCTTTCTGGTTCTGTGCAGCACGATTCGGAGCATCACTTGCCGTAAACACAGGCTTGGCCATTCTGATAGCAGACATTCTTTCCCCTGACGACAGAAAATAGGATGGCGATATGAAACTAAACAGGAAGAACAGACTTCTGATCGGCCTCTGCACTGCCGCGGGAATCCTAATCATCAAGCTTTTCAGCATCCAGATAGTCAACAATGACTACAAGATGGATGCTCTCAACAACTCAATGGTCTATACGACCATCTATCCCACTCGTGGAATCATCCATGACCGCAATGGAGAAATCCTTGTCGGCAACAAAGTGGCCTATGACCTGATGGTAACTCCTCGAGAGGTCAAGGAATTCGACACATTGGCATTAAGCCATGTGCTGAATGTGGAGCCGGAGTTCATCAAGGAGAAAATGGCGGAATATCGTCGTTTCCGCAGAAAAATCGGTTGGCAGACAGTTGTCATGATCAAACAGATGCCACAGGAATCATATATGAGATTTGCAGAGGTCGCATATAAGTTCCCTGGCTTCAGAGGTCAGGCACGCAGTATACGAGAATATCCGTTCAACGCCGGAGGTAACCTGCTCGGATATGTCTCTGAGGTAGATGCAGCATATATGAAACGTCATCCGGACGAATATAAGGCTGGAGACTATGCCGGCAAGACCGGTATTGAAGCTGCTCGAGAAAAGGAACTTCGTGGAGAGAAAGGTTATAATATCTGGTTGAGAGACTCCCGCAACAAGATTATGGAACGCTATGAAGGTGGAGCGGAAGATAAGGAGGCTGTTCCGGGAAAAAATATAACAACCACAATCGACGCTCATCTCCAACACTATGGACAGCAGCTCATGAACAATAAAGTGGGAAGTCTTGTTGCGATCGAACCATCCACGGGAGAGATTCTTACAATGGTATCAAGCCCAGGTATCGATGTTGAGATGCTGGCCGATATCGGAAAACATTATGGGGAGATCTCCTCAAATCCACACAAGCCGATGTTCAACCGAGCCGTACAGGCTCCATATCCTCCCGGATCTGTCTTCAAGCTTGTCAACGGATTGATAGGACTGGAGGAGAAAGTCATCTCACCAGGAACCCAATACCCATGTCGTATGGGTTATCATTTCGGACGAAACAAGCTCGGTTGTCACGAACATAAATCTCCGGTGAACCTTGAGGAATCAATCATGATGTCCTGCAATGCATACTATTGTTATGTGCTGCGCGACCTTCTTGAAAACAAGAAATACGGTTCCTTTGACGAATCCATGGACCACTGGAACGAATATGTGAAAAGTTTCGGATTCGGCAAGAAGCTTGGCAGCGACTTCCCGGCTGAACTCGGTGGCTTTGTCCCTGATTCAAAATACTATAACAGAGTTTATGGCAAGGGTGCTTGGAAAGCAACGACAGTAATCTCGCTTTCAATCGGTCAGGGAGAGCTTGGATGCACACCTCTTCACCTTGCAAATCTCTGTGCGACTGTCGCCAACAGAGGATATTACATCATCCCTCATATCATCAAAGACTCAGAGCATGTAGAGATTGACCCGAAGTATAAGGAGAAGAATTATACACTTGTCGACACACTCCACTTCCCTAAGGTAATAGGCGGCATGTACCGCGCTGTCAATAGCGGATACGGCTCGGGGGGAACTGCAAGCGTTGCAGCAGTAGAGGGATTGGACATATGCGGAAAGACGGGTACAGCACAGAATCCACACGGACACGACCACTCGATCTTCATCTGTTTTGCCCCGATGGACAATCCTCAGATTGCAGTGGCTGCCTATGTGGAGAACGGAGGATTCGGTGCAACCTGGGCAGCACCGATTGCATCTCTACTTGTTGAAAAACACCTCAACGGAGAGATTGGAGAAAAGCGTAAGGCATTGGAAAAAAGGGTTCTCGAAGGAGACCTTATGGATAGGGTAAAAGTAAAGAAATAAGATGTTAGATCTTGGAGGACATAAAGGAAGAGGTCTTGCTAAGACCGTTGACTGGTGGCTCGTGGCTTGCTGGTTCCTGATGACCATGATCGGAATAGCAAACATATATGCATCCGTTCACTCATCAGAGCCATCATCCATATTCGACTTCTCAAGCAGAAGCGGCAAGCAGATCATCTGGATCCTGACATCTATCGGCTTGGCCGGACTGATCCTGTTTGTCATTCCGCCCCGGGCCTATGAGGGACTTTCCTTGCTCATCTATGGAGGAACCATACTCCTTCTGATTTCTGTAATCTTTCTCGGAATTGAGGTCAAGGGCTCACGGTCATGGTTTGCCTTTGGTCCGGTCAGACTGCAGCCGGCCGAAATCTCCAAGATATCCACATCTCTGCTCCTTGCAACTGTCATGAGTCAGCTGGGATATAGAATCGGACGTATGCGAGACTTCATCATCACTGCATTGATCATTCTTGTGCCGATGATGATCATCATCCTTCAGAGTGAGACCGGCTCTGCACTGGTGTATGTGGGCTTCATATTCATGCTCTACCGAGAAGGACTTTCAGGATGGCTGATTGCCATCATTGGAATGGCTATTCTATCATTCATCCTCACGCTAACAGCCTCTCCATATGTCGCAATTCTGGTAATAGGCGCAGTGGTATCTCTCTGCATATTCCTATACTCGGGACGCTTCAAATGGTGGTTGTTTGTGGGAGTGCCAATAATCGTATTCTTTGCTTTCCTGCCTCAGCTCCTTGATGCGATGTCGGGTTGGATTCTTGGGGCAGATCAGGTGGAAGCAATCCGCGCGTCTATAGAAGCTGGTGAAGAGGTCTCTCTGCCATTCATCATGAAGATCAAGCCTATGCACATTCTGCTTGGCTTCTCTTTCATATCTATTCCTGTGTTGGCCTTCCAGGCATTCCGTGAAGGTAACCAATTCACCTCCTTGGGAATCCTTGCATTCATGGGCGGTGTAATCCTGGTCTTCTCGACCAACTTCCTCTTCAACGATGTACTTCAGGACCACCAGAGAAAACGTATCGAAGTCCTGCTGGGAATGAAAGAGGATCCAGCAGGAGTCGGATATAATGTAAGACAGTCTAAGATCGCCATAGGATCCGGCGGATTCTTTGGAAAAGGATATCTGAAGGGAACACAAACCACATATGGCTTCGTTCCAGAACAGAGCACAGACTTCATATTCTGCACCATAGGTGAGGAGTGGGGATTCGTAGGAACATGCGGTGTGATCCTGCTTTACGTATTCCTCATATGGAGGATCATAAATCAGGCCGAACGCAGCCGAGAAGGCTTTACGCGCATATACGGATACTGCGTTGCCTGCTGCATATTCATGCATCTGTTCATCAATATCGGCATGACCATCGGACTTATGCCGGTAATCGGAATCCCGCTGCCGTTCATAAGCTATGGAGGCTCCTCAATGTGGGCCTTCACCATCATGCTCTTTATCTTTATTGCACTTAACCGCAATGAGAGGAAATATTTCTAACGCCTGCGGATAACCACTGGTCGAGCAGTTGGGATGAACGCCTTCTCCACATAATTATCGCGGCTATGATCAGGAGCATTGGCTGAAGTGATGTTCTTTGCGTCATATTCAACAAACTTCTCATAATCATATTCCCAAGTCTCGCCGTAAGCCAACTTATGAATTCGGTAATATATCGCCTCGCGTGATGGAGCATTGAAGCCACCGACATTATGACGCATAATGCTGTCCTCGCTTGGACGCCATACACCTTTCCAATATGTCGAAGCTCCTTCATAGCAACCAAGATCTTCATTCTTATAGCGGGAATCACTCAGGAAATGCGCCCAACGCACTTCAGAAGTATTGTCCGTAAAGTCAACATTCTTCCACCAGCCGAGATCATCCTGATCAAGTAGAATTGCCTCTTTATCATCATCTGGCACCCTGCCATATTCCTGATACGCATATTCATCATCCAATTTTGAAAAGCCGTGTCCGCAGGCTTCATGGTGGAGAACCTGAACAAACTCATCAAGATCGTCCGATTTCGGAAAATAAGCAATTGACAGGCCCGAGCCATAGTCATTATAATTTTCTTCTAATGGATAATACATATAGCAAGTTCCGGCATATGCTTCTGTATTCATAATGACAATAATCAGAAGGTCATCCAATTTTTCTTCAGGAACGATCTCACAGGCATATGTATAGCAGGCTTCATCATCACCTTCGACCAAAGTTCCTTCTACGAAGTGTCCCTTAAGAGCAGATGGCTCATAGTCATATCCTTCAGCAGCAGAAACGACATTGACATAGTACACGTTGAACAGATGCTTGAAGGACTTGTATGGCTCCTCATCAAAAAGATGAGAATATATGAACTTCATATCTGACTCATAAAGACCGTTTTTGATCTGCCTGTCACTATAAGCATCCCCCATCAATATAATATCAATACCATTGCCTTCAGTTGCTGTCTGGAGTGTCGTTACCTTTCCATCAGCCGAATAATCCTTAGACTTGTAATAACCGTCTTCATATACAGTTCCGACAACTGTGCCAATATTCTGAACCACGCCGGCATTAAGGACCAATCGTGAATCAATAGACTTCTGCACCACTTCGTCATCCTCTGTTGTAATCGTCAAGGTAAGTCCCTCCTGATAGACACCAGGAATCATTGCGATATAGTAATTACCTGACTCAAGTGCCGAGTCAGAATACAGAATTACGGAACTTGACTCTGAGGTGGAAGTCATGGACGGCAGACTTGTCTGAGGATCAAAGTTTATTTCGGCCTGACCGGAAAGTGATTCACCACCATTCGCTGTCACCTTAACAGATATGATCGATCCGGAATTTTCATCAATGGTGAACTTGATATAGCCCAACACATTGTGGAATGAGAGGTTCAAGTCCGATGTACAGGATGCGGATATATTTAAATTATTTGCAAATGAACCTTTCTTCGCTGTCTGCCATTCCGGTACGGTAACAGTTGCAGTATTACCATTCCACGAATCCACAGCTCCATAAGGATAAACTGCGTAATACACATCAGACAAAGGGCTGAATCCCGAAAATGTTGTGACCTTTGTCTTCTTCGTGTTATTGGAAACAAACTGTCTGGAAGCGCCACAGACTGAGATGCAATCTCCAGGCATCCAATATATATTCTTGCCATTTACAAGTACTGTCTTTGTCTCTTGATCCGATTCGTATTCAGCAGCAAAGACAAGCTCATGTTCCTTGACAAGGGTATCTTCCTTCTCGGCAACACAAGAGACTGCTGCCATGAATGCCATATCGAGCAGTGCTATATTTTTGAAACATCTCATAACCATAAACAATTACATGTTAAAATTCCAATCCTGTTTTTCTTCTAAAGGATCATTACCGAAGCCGCTTTCACAAAGCACACCCTCTACCATAAGATCCAGATTTTCACACAACGGGCTCTCATATTGAGTCCTGTCAAACTCGGCAAATTGAATCTTTCTCATAATTGTAAATGATTATTTCGAATATTTGATTGTTTTATCTTTTACTCTCCGAAGAGATAGCGATGCTGCTCAGGAGTGAGTGTATCAATCTCACAGCCCCAGTATGCGAGTTTACGGGCAGCAACGTTCTGATCAATTTCGAGCGGAACATCGTTTACCATCTGACCTGGCTCACGAGAAATTCTGTCGCGATTTTCCACGAGATACTTCGCGCTGAGTGCCTGGATGGCGAATGACATATCCATAATCTCAGCCGGGTGGCCATCACCTGCAGCAAGGTTCACAAGACGACCTTCTGCGATGATATAGATCTTGCTTCCGTTCTCAAGAGTGTATCCGATGATATTCTTACGTGCTGGCTTGACCTCCTTTGCCATCTCCTTGAGACCTGCCACATCCACCTCACAATCAAAGTGACCAGCGTTGCAGCAGATTGCTCCGTCCTTCATCTTAAGGAAGTGCTCCTTAGTGATCACACCGTCGCAGCCAGTCACTGTAACGAAGATATCGCCAAGCTCTGCTGCCTGCTCCATCTTCATCACCTTGAAGCCATCCATAACAGCCTCCATGGCCTTGATAGGATCCACCTCTGTCACGATAACCTCGGCACCAAGACCTTTTGCGCGCATTGCAACGCCCTTTCCGCACCAGCCATAACCAGCCACAACCACATTCTTTCCTGCCACGATGAGGTTTGTTGTACGGTTGATACCATCCCAAACGGACTGACCGGTACCATAGCGGTTGTCGAAAAGATGCTTGCAGTCAGCATTGTTCACAAGCATCATAGGGAACTTGAGAGCGCCTGCCTTATTGAGCTGAACCAGACGAAGAATACCGGTTGTAGTCTCCTCGCAACCTCCAATAACCTGCGGAATAAGGTCCTTATATTCAGTGTGCATGAGATTCACAAGATCGCCACCGTCATCGATAATGATGTTTGGTCCCACCTCAAGCACTCTTCTGATGTGCTCCTCATACTCATGAGCTGTTGCATCATACCACGCAAACACATTCAGACCGGCCTCAACAAGAGCTGCCGCAATATCGTCCTGAGTTGAAAGCGGGTTACTTCCAGTCACATACATTTCTGCACCACCAGCAGCCAGAACCTCACACAAATATGCGGTCTTAGCCTCAAGATGTACAGAAAGAGCCACCTTGAGCCCCTTGAACGGAAGTGTGTTCCTGAATTCCTCCTCCAGACCATTGAGAAGAGGCATATGATGCTTGACCCAGTCGATTTTCAGCCTGCCTTCCTGCCAGAGCTGAGGATTTCTAATTTCACTTGCCATATCTTACCTTATATATATTATCTGTTTCGTGCAGCAAAGATAATGAAAATTGTATCTAAATTTCTCCGGTCTGCATCTTTTGTAAATATCCGCAGAAGATATCCATGAACTGATTCAGCAGAACTGTAAGACTGAACTGACCGCAACAATCCGGACGACAAAGAAGCATAGATGTAGGATTAGGCAGTGACGGGTCGAATATAATCTGATTGACATTCAAACCTATCCCCACATTGCTATGTGACAGGTATTCTCCCTGCAATGAATGCTCTATCAATATACCGCAGATCTTTTTGTCGCCCACATAAATATCATTGGGCAGTTTGATTCTTGCATCTATACCATATCGCGCAAGCAGATCAATTACCGACAAGGCAGTCATCTCACTGATGGCAAACTGGTCCAATGCCTTCATCCGGAGACACATCTGCTCATACTTCAAAACGATACTGAAAGTCAGATTCATTCCCGGCTCAGTCAACCAGATATTCCCGCGCTGCCCTCTGCCCGAAGTCTGGTCTTTTGCAACAATGACAGAGAGATTGTCAAGCACATCTATATTGCGCTTGGCCTCATTATTGGTCGAATCAACAGAATCGAGCCATATAACTTTATGTTTTTCACTTCTTGTCATACTACGAGTATCATCGATTGCGTAAATATACTATATATTTTACATCGACAAAACATAGTACAAAAAGGTAGCGCAGTTCTCTTTTTGAGCAGCTGGCCTGGCGTATTCGCCAGCTGCGGTGCTTGCGTACAGAGATATCTATAAAGTTCCATTTTGTCGTGAGAGATAACATACTGACAATAAATCCCTTAACACATTTCCCTCGACTTTCTAGCCATGCGAGGGAAATATATTAAATGACTGATACAAAATTAGTAACGCCTCACCATGAGTGGCTTCTTTGTGGGCATTGTCATTTCCTGATTTAGGTTGACTCGGATCGAAAGCCATATCAAATAATCGCCCTCCTAGACATCTAGAAGGGCGATTATGGTACCTCGAGCGAGAATTTATTGTTCATCTGGTTTTTCAAAAGGCAATTCTTCGGGAGATTGAATGTAATCGACTGCTTTCTGGGATGAAACAACACTTCTTCCGAGACGTTTTTCTACATCTTCACGAGCTGCCTTTGCGACATCCGCTCCTTCCTTGGCGATTCTTGCATTCTCGGTCAAGCCTTGAGGATTGCGCTCTTTGCTGATTTCGGTTGCAGTTTCTTCAGCCAGGGCATTAAGAAGCAATTCCATATTAGTCATATTGTCGCGAAGGTTCTCTTTTGTCAACCTTTTATGCTTCTTGTACTCTCTCGTAGTCAGTCCACTCCAAGTCTTTGACATCAAGTCTGTAAGCATTGCAAAATCGATCTCCTTTGTAATTCCGCCTCTCTTCCATTCATCCGTAAGACCCTTACGAATCTCAATCGTTTTAATACGACGTGTAATCCAAGATTCAGAATAACCAAGACGCCTGTAATCTGCCATCGCTTGATCAATGCTTCTTTCCGGATCAATCATCTGATTGATTCGCTCAGCAGCAACTGAAGCCATCCACACCTTGAAAGGCTCCGCTTTCTTTGATGGAATAGATTCTATTATACGAAACATCAACTTCAAGTCTGCGACATCTGTTGCATATCTCTTACCATCTTTTGGTGAGGCCAGCTTCAGTTGGTTACATTTTGTAACCGACTCATTACCCTCCTTGACGAGTCGATGTTTTAACACTTTCCAATAGTTCTTTGCAAGGTTATAGTCATCCTGGTCAGTAAGAACAGCACATACATCAACAACAGAAAAGAACCACTCTTGTTTCTCCTCATCCCAGATTGTACGAACTTTCTTTTGCTCGAAGATATGTATATTTTCCAAGTCCATAGGTCGTAATCTATTTCCACAAAGATATGGATTTATTCTTCAAGAAAGATGAGATTATTTGGAAACATGCCATGCTCCTAAAATAAGATAGTCGTCTGAAGTAAAGGGCGCTTAATCTAAATTACAAATCACAATTGGTGATTTAGGTGATTCAAATTCGGCACTCGCGAGTGCCGAATTACACATTTGGTCCATGGAGTAATACCATTAAATATATGATTTATTTTTACCTCTGTATGTATCCGTCAAAGCATGGCAATTTGGACAAAGAACAAGGAGGTTTTCCAATCTGTTATCCCTATTATTACCATTAATATGATGTAACTCCAAGGGTATAGCTTGACCACGCCAAACATTAAGTCCACAACATTCACAAACTCCTTGTTTTAACCCTTCATCTAGAAGACGTTTCTTTAATTTATATGATTGATAATATGATCCAACAACTAATATTTCCGCCAATGGTTTCTTTTTAAATGGTTTAAACTTTAATCCGACATTCCATCCTTGGCCCCTAAAATGAGAAACATCAATTTGATATTTTTCTATGGCATTATGTACAACCTTATAGTTTCCTCCGCATGGTTTCAAACCTAAGTTTCGACACATTTCTGCAATGCTCCAAGATTGCTTTGCAGACTCTATAAAATCCTCCTTTTTTCTTTGCATTACTATAAACTTTTAAACACACAAAGGTATAATCTATAGGTGCCAAACCATAGCACAAAAAGGTGGAGCAAGCCTTGGCGTAGCTTGCGCAACCTTTTTGAGCAGCTGACCTGGCGTATTCGCCAGCTGCGGTGCTTGCGTACAGAGATATCTATAAAGTTCCATTTTGTCGTGAGAGATAACGTACTGACAATAAATCCCTTAACACATTCCCCTCGACTTCCTAGCCATGCGAGGGAAATATATTAAATGACTGATACAAAATTAGTAACGCCTCACCATGAGTGGCTTTTTTGTGGCCATTGTCATTTCCTGATTTAGGTTGACTCAGATCGAAAGCCAAATCAAAAAAATCGCCCTCCTAGATATCTAGAAGGGCGATTGTGGTGCCTCGGACGGGAATCGAACCCGTACGGACATTGCTGTCCACGGGATTTTAAGTCCCGCGTGTCTACCTATTCCACCACCAAGGCGAACCAGACTGCAAAGATATGTTAATTTTTGCAAAATATCACTTTTTTCTGTTAATCGATTATGGATTTATTAAATTTGCAGACTGCACAGTGACTTTGGCTGACGATGAAAAACTTGATAAGAAATATTGCTTGTCTATGTTCTCTGGTGTTCTTTCTGCTCGGAGGGACAACGGAAAGTCATGCACAAAAGAAGCGCAAGAACAACGTGACAAAACACACCGTGGAAGAGTTCACTGGCAAGATTGAAAGGAGCGAAGGTGGTGAATTACAATATTTTGTAGAGGGAGAAGATACCATCTACTTCGATTCGATCAAAGCATCAAAAGTATATTCAAGACTCCCGAAACAAAAAGGAAAGGAGTGGAGAAAATATTACAGGCTCGTACACAATTTCAGCAAGGCTTATCCTTATGCACTTGTCGTAAAGAAGTTAGTTGTGGAGGCAGACAGCACGATTGCAGCCGACAAGTTGAAAGGTATCAAGAGAGAGAAATATATCGCCAAAGTTCAGAAAGAACTATTCGACGTATTTGAAAGTCAGATGAGATCACTGACAGTGAGTCAGGGTGCACTGATTATGAAACTTGTGGACAGAGAGGTCGGCAAGTCATCATATAGCCTAATCAAAGGATATACTAGCGGAATCACAGCCGGGTTCTGGCAAGGTATCGCCAAGCTCTTTGGAAGCGACCTGAAGAAGCCATACGACCCCGAGGGCGAAGATGCCAATACTGAGGAACTTGTAAAAATCTGGGAAGCAGGCGACTTTGAGGCATTCTATTTCTCAATCTTCTGGAAAGACCCTCCTCAATTGGCAATTCCTGAAAAATATCTTTAAAACACTATTTAACAACAGACACGGACTCTCCATCAAAGACTATATACGGAGAAGAGGAAATCCAGTCCTTTAGGACAAGGAGACGGGATCCGGCTGGTGTCGGCATATCTACGTGAGCGTGATAATGACCGAAGATGAAGTAATCAACAGAGTGCTCTTTCTCATATTCCTCAATGAACTTATAAAGAGGTTCATCAGCACCCTTGAATACATATTCCTCAGCATGCGAAAGTCGGCTGTGACGTGACCATGTATTTCCGAAACTGAAAGCTATCCAAGGATGTAACATACTGAACATCACCTGGAGCGGACGACAGTGGAAAATATTCTGGATCACTCTATATCCGAACGGAACAGGTCCCAGACCATCGCCATGACCGAGGCAGAATTTCTTGCCGGCAATCTCCACTAAATATGGCTGGGAAAT
>JAEIGA010007000.1_pt1 | contig 17154 bp, 37 predicted proteins | sample 9270691 | NCBI WGS metagenome assembly JAEIGA01 (sample SAMN17057246, study PRJNA624740) | gut metagenome | biome: biome; isolation source: fecal sample | host: Bos grunniens | place: China: Xizang | collected 2019 | reverse complement strand
TTTCCAAGTAAAGCACCTCGCGCAGAATCTTGTTGTACACAGGAATGTCAAGCGCGTGTGCCTGTCGCACGGATGCTCTTGTTAGGTTCTCCTCTGCCGTTACCTCTGTTGCCGTTTTTGCCGAACCATCGGGCGTAAGGTGGGGGAAGATAGATGTAGGAGAGAAACCGCCTCGCACAACCGCTTCCCGTTGGTAAAGTTCCCACATAGCGCGGTACTGCTCCGCTCTGATGTCAAACTGAATGGGTGTCGGTGTCTGCTTGTCTTTGTCAAATCCGTTCGGCTGGATGTAAACAAAACTTTCATCTCCGTAGGTGTCAAGTTCTGCCGTAGTGACAAGGAAGTTCGTGCCCGGATTCTGCGCTTGCAGACGGTTCATCGTCTCCTGTAGGAACATCTTCGGCACAAGCACCTTGCCTTCGCCGTTGATGACATCAATCATTGACCCTGCGAAGACCACATCAATGCTCCAAAGAAGGTCAAGGCATCCAAGCAGAAGGGGGTCACCGAACGGCGAATCGGGAACAATAGAGTTATAAGAGGTGCGGTTGAGCAACCACACACCGATGCCGTCACGGAACGGCAGTTCCATCTCTTCGTTGATGCGTGTGACACCGCTCTTGCGGAGTGCTATCTTGACCTCTTTCGGTAGGTTGTCATAGGGAATGCCCTTCTGCCAGGGAGACGGTAGCACAGGCGCATTCGCTACGCCTTGCTTATTAAAGACCTTAAACTCAATAACCTTCGTGCCGTCTTCGGCAAAGTGGCGGTCTTCTACGAGCCAATAATCCAACTGTTCACCGCCTCTGCGCTCCAAACTTGCCAAGATGCCGATAAAAAAGACACACCCAATCACATCACCGAAGTCATCAACCGTAGGCAAAGCACGGTCAAGACGGACGGCAGTAGGATAAGGAATGCCTCTCTCGTCAATATTCAGTTTTAGAACCGCAGTTCCTGCGAGGTTTTTGAAGTTCTGCGATCGTATAAGGAACGCGTCAAAGTTAACCTTGTGCCGCCAAATGTCGGATAGAAAAGCGCACGAAGTGTCATTCCCCTCAAAGAAGACCTTGTCACCTATGACAAGGCGTGTTGCTCCGTCTACCATTGCTTTGCCGACCGAGGACTTAATGGTGCTATTCGTGCTTAAATCACCCATTCCCGTGCCGTAAGCAACGCACGGGCGCACAAACTGTTGCATATAGGTAATCCATTGATAATCCAAGTTTGTGTAGTAGGTGCTATTGTTGATGAATCCGTCAATCGGCTTTGCATTCGCCGCGTTCAGGTGCGCTCTTAACGCTTTTGTAATCTTAAACATTTAACCTCCATTATTCGCCATATAGCCGTAGTAGAAGTGGGCTGTGGCGTATTTGTCCGCATCAATGGTGTGGTCATCTTGACCATCGGGAATCTCGTTGTCCTCGTCATATACAAAGCTCTCAATCTCCCTTATGCTTTCGGCGTTCTGTGGAATGTCCAAAATGCGAAAAATTGAGCGAAAATAGCCGTTTTGCAACCGCTTGATATCTCGCTCAATGCTCTTATTTTCGACCGCGATCGAGTGGAATCCCGTTGCCGTTCGCCACTCAAACATAAGGTCTTGCGTTACAACCGCCGAGTCAAATACCCAACACTCGTTATAGGCACCGGGGAGAACAATCCCAAGCGCACGGTAGCGGTTGTAGAAGTCAAGATACCAAGAACGGATTCTCCTTACTTGCTCCGTGTTTGGTATCGGCTCTCCCTCTTTACGAGGGTCTATATAATATGTCTCCAATTTGAGTAGTGTGCAATCGGGCATTACAGCCCAAGCACACACCGCCGTTGGGTCCTTGACTACGCCGCTGTCAACACCGTATATCATATATTGAGGATAGTACCCCGAATGAACCATATGCACGAAATCCGCCCACTTAACAAGATTGTTCTCGCGCTTGAAGGTGTAAAGCACAAGACCTTCAAGAGATACCATCTTACCGAGATACCAATATTCGTACTGCCTGTGATTGGTTTCCTTCATTTCTTCAATAGCGGATAGGGTCGCAGGCTTTAGCAGAGCGGCTATATCGTTATAAGTGGAGTAAATCCGTGTTGCACCTGCATCAATCTCGCTTTTGAAGAACCTGTGCGCCCAATGTGTGCGGATAGGCGGAGGGTTGTAAGCATATATGATTTTACTGCCCGGCAAAAGGAATTTTTCGGCGGTACTTTCCGCTGCCTTCAAGTGCATAGGAGACTTAACCTCATTTGCTTCATCAACGATGAACAACGCAAGAGTACGCCCCCTCGGCGTGAAGCCTTTTGTTGCGTTCAAATCGTCTGCCGTCTTTCCGTTTACTGCGCCAAAGTAACACTTTGCGCCTGTCGCAAGGCAAGTTATCTCCATCGGGGATAAAGTAGCCTTGAAGAATTGAGAAAGCCCCAAAGAATCAATCGTTGCCAAGAACGAGGAGAAGATTGACGGTCTTATGTCATTCCTCTCGGCTCGGCAGTACCACACATTGTTCGCTCTGCTTTGCATCATAAGGCAAGCGGCAAGGGTTTCGTTGGTGGTTGACTTGCCCGAAGATCGCCCACTCTCCTCAACAACCTTGCGGACATTGGGGTCAAGGAGAGCCGAGAACGGAGCGGGAATAACTGCATTAACTCTCATCGGCTTTATCCTTATTTATAGTTAGGTCACGCACCTCAAGCGAGATTGTCACGCTTGTGTCTGCCAATCGTTCTGCCTCACTCGCCGCGAAGCATTCGGAGAGGATTTTTAGCGCACCCATACGGTCACGCATTGATGCCTTCTCTACCATCTCAACAGGCATATCAAGTAGCGCATCCATCAGAGATTGCGCTTTTCCTCGCCTTGATGCAATGTAGTCAAGCATCGACATCTCGGCATTCATTTTTTCCTGTCTTACCTTTTCCGGAAGTGATTTATCCCCGTGAATAACAACACAGATTGTCTTTTCGGATACGCCGTACTTCTTGGCAAGTGTTGCCATGCTGACCCCACCTGCGGCATAGGCAGAAACAATATTCGCTTTTTGTCTTGTGGTCAGTTTCACTTACTCACTTCCTTTTGGGTATAAGAAAAGCACCACCTATCGGGTAGGCGATGCTTTGGGTTATTTGGTTGGTTGGTCAATTATTTCAATACTTGCAACATTTTCGTCGTTAAACAACTCAATATGATGTTCTATATGAAGAGAAATATAATCTTCATCTGTTTCGTCATCTGTATAAATTGTTGCATATCCTTGAAATGTTTTGCCGTTCTTGGTAACTATTTTGACTTTATGTCCATCAAAATCAGTAAAATTCATTTCTTCTCCTCTTTGTCTGGTACGATGTGAACACCATTGGTTGCGTAGTGGATTCTTGCTGATTTGGTTTCATATCTTAATCCATATCTCTTGTTTATGTAAACGCCGACGATGGAAGAGTGGGATATAACTTCCGTCTTCTTCCATTTTCCATTGAACATAACTAATTCGCCTTTGCCTGCATACCGCCTAACGAGTTCTTCTGCATCCGCCGTTAAAATGCTCGGTGTTTCTCCCATACTTATTCGCCGTTCATATTCCTTCGTCAACGGAATATGCGCTCTCTGCTTTTGGGCACTTACTCGCAAATTAACTTTACCTTGCTTAATGAGTTCCCCAAAAGTTTCTTCCGGATTATCCGAAGATTCTACCATTTGGGAAACATCGTCAATGCTATATGTGTAGTGAATTGGTTTTTTAATTGTTCCGCCATCTTCATACGGAAATGTTTCGGTTCTTGCTTTGTCTTCGTATAACTTGGAATACTCCGTTGCAATATCTGTTATATACCCGCTTTTCTTTAGTGCTTCCCACGCATCACGCGGTTTCCAGCCTTTTTGGATCGCAATACCATATTGATTGCAAAGAGCAAAAGGAAGACGATACCGTGCGGCACCACCGCCGTCTCTGCCGTGTTTGTTCATATTATATCACCATCCATTCCGCCTGTCAACAGTTTTCTGTCACTCTGTGACAGTTTTTGATAATACCATTTTACCCCCTTCTCTTGTCACATTCAATACCTATCTTGTCCCATTTGTACCCGATATTTCAAAAAGACAAAATGCATATCGTAAGGGGCGGAAATACCGCCCCAAACTCTTATAGGTTGACGATACGGCTTTTTAGTTCCGCCATCATTCTTCCCACTTCGGTCTTTGAGTAATGCATCTCCCGTGCAATCTCGCGGTATGTCAAACCCTTCTCAAATCGGAGAAGAAGAAGAACGGTCAATCTGCCATCGCAAACGGTCTGCGCCTTGGCGAGCAATCTGCTTGCTCGGCGGTACTTTACCTCGGCATCCTTAACGGCTTTCTCAAGGCGCACGGTGATGGCAAGGGCATCCGCTTGCTTATCCGTTGACGGAGTTCCGCCGCCGGGAACGGCATCAAACCGTTGACCGCCTACGGCATAAATTCGGGACCGATGATCGGCAAGTGCTTGTTTGATGAGCATTAAATTTTTCTTTGCGTGTTGGTATGCGTAAAGCTCGTTAAAAGTCATTTTATCCTCTCCTCATCTCTTTTATGCTGTTGTAATATCTTCGCTTTGTAGCCCTATGCCTTTTGGCGCATTCGGCGCACATACCCTTGCCTTCGGAAGCAGGAGCTTTAGCGCACACGGTGCATATGCCTTTTTCTTTAAGAGCATAATACCTCCGCTTCCCTTTTTCGTTAATCTCCTCGCAATGCCTTAAATAGTAGGATTTTAGACTTCTTTTTTTAGCTTCTGTCATAATCAACACCGAGCGAGTGCAGTTTCGCCCTTAACCCTTCTGCAACGGCATCGTCATAGCGATCTACATTGGTGTCAACAATGTTGTTAATCCTTGCAACAAATCGCTGAATTCGCGTTGCATTGCATCTCGTTCCCCAAAATCCTTCTTCCACTCCTGCCAGGATAGCCGCCATAAGGATGGTGTCAACGGACACACGCACGGTATCACGGATTTCCGCCTGCAAGATTGCTTTCGCAATGATCCTTTGTTTGTCCGGGAGCTGCTTCAGCATCTTCGCGCTCCACGGGGATAACTTAATCTCGTTCATTTTCGCTTTCCGCCTTTCGTCTTTGATTCACTTAAATCTTTTTGGGGGATTCGTTTCATCCACGATGCATATGGTTGTAGGTTCTTCGGGTTCTTCGTTTAAAACCACTTCAATTAAGCCAATGCAGGATGAAAGCAGAGCAGACCACGAAGTTACTCTGTCACACACAAGCCCCTCAATTATGCCGCTTACTCTCTGTAAGTTTTCCCGGTTCTTTGATTTCATCTCACTCACCTTCTTTCTTGTGTTTCGTAAGCATCACAGGAACAACACATCTCTCTGTCCCCTGTTGGACAAAAATCACTCCGCCTGCTTCTACCACATCTCGGACAAACCTTATGACAAGATTTTTTCTTCTCACCAACTTTGTTTCGTTTAGCGCACCTATTGCTTGTGCGAGAATGCCTTCAACCTCCGAGATGGAGAACATAATCGGCTTCGGTTCTTCGGGTTCTTTTTTTCTCGGAACAAATGCGTGTATCATTGCTCGTCACCGCCCTTTCCGTAAAACCGAATATTTAGGGCTATGGCAAACAGACCGCTTGCGATGATGTAGTTCGGGTCTTTCTTTGTAAAACCAAAAATCAGCAATACAATAGTGATAATGCCTTCAACCATCTCAATCTCCTTTCATCTTTGCGCCACATTCGGGGCAAAATTTACTGCATCCACCACGAGTATAGTGATTACAAGCCGAACATTTAGGATTTGCCAATCCTTGTATAATCCACTCCCCCTCAACCTGCTTGCGGTAACTGTTCTTATTCTCAAAGTAATTACAGTTGAGTGGGGTACACATATCGTTGTTATAGAGAAGGCATGCTACATAGCGAAGGCATACTGCATAGTGCAGGCAATTCTGACGGCATACCACCGTCTCCTCAATCTGCTCTTGTTCGGTCATTGTCTGCTCTCCTTTTTTGTGAATTTTCTTCCTCTTCTTCCTCACATATCTTGATATACCTTATCAACGGAACAAAAGAAACGCACTTCGCAAAAGTGGATATAGTAGAAGCAATTTCGCTCACGAAGAAAATGTCAACGCACGAAAGAAGGCACAACACCACCCCAATGGAAAGCCATATTGTTTTACTCATTGTCTGCTCCTCCTGTTCCAACACTCTTTCGCTAAATCTTTACATTGTTCGGTTGTTAAGCCATAAGCAATTTTTGCACTACCTCTTGCCCTACAAGTTTTACATTTAACGAAGTATTCTTCGGGATATTCTCCGTGACCCAAACATATTTTTTCTTCAGTCAATATTGCTTCACCGCCGCAAAACGGACACGGCTTCAATTCACTCCGCATTGTCTGCTCCTTTCCGCAAGTGCTTTTTCTGCTTCCTCACGGGTGAGGAATGCGGTTTTGCTAATAGAGGAACTCTTTATTCCAAAACATAAATTATGTTTTGAAACAACCGCAAAACCTTCAATGACTTTCGCTTCTACTACATTGCCAAAGTCTGTTATATACCAAACCGAATCCCCCACCTTACACGGCGGCACGATAACTCCGTTGTAGAGGAGGTAGTCGGCAACCATATTTACTTCAGTTCCGTCAACGATATGTCCGTTACCCGTTATTGTTCCGTCTGCAAATTCTTGCAATATCTCAATCAACCTATCTCTCATTTCTGTTCCTCCACATAGCACCAAGATTGAGGCGAATGCTTCCTAAACTCGCTCAACTCCCTCGGCTCGTCATAGATAACGAGGTCGGAGATGTGCCAACCGTAAACGCCCCTACCTTTACTGCCTGCGTACTGTTCTATTTCTTCAAGTGTCAAACAAGCCATATCGGGCAAATTCGTTTCTTTTTCTGTTCTTTTGGCACAAAATCCCGTATTCCCTTTTAATCTCCACGGGCAAGTACCTATCACCCAATCGCACACAAACTCGCCTATGACTTTACCAAGTCTGCCTTTGTGCCGATGTTTCCAATAGGTATTATCACGCCAATTCGTTTCATAGATATACACCTTAAACGGCGTATCAAGTTTCGGTTTGCTCTTTCGCACCTCAACGGTCTTTTTGCCCGATGCAATCAATTCGCACCATTTCGGGCGTATGCTCATCAATACGGCTTTCATTTCTGTTCCTCCGTCATTTCTCTTGCGATTTCTTCCATTTCTTCAAAAGGAATGTTGCGATGAAGATCCGTGCAATAATGCGGTGAGCGCCTGCATCTATCCACAAACTCTCGGATTGCTTCGGCTCTTGCTTCTGCTTTGATAGTTTCTTTGGCAGTTTCATAAACGCTCGCAAAGTTATCACGCCATAGAACGCTTTGAGAACCGCATTCATCTATTAACTTCTCAATCTCCGCTTTCTGTCGCTTGATGAGGGCGAGGGCATCATCCGCCAGTATGTCCATACACAGTTTACAACTCCGTGTTTTCAGGAATACAGCGTAGGGGCATCCCAATGCACAGCAATCCCCTTCAGGACTGGCGCATAACTCCAACGCCTTTTCAATCTGTTCGTATGTCATCTTTTCCCTCCGTTTCGCATCAACAAAACAACGCTTCCAAACACGAGGAGAATCAAAGCGCATATAATGGCAATCTGTTCGTCTGTCATTTTGAAACCTCCACAATTCCTCTCATTATGAAAAGCGCACACGGCAATGCGATGCCGTTCCCCCACATCTTATACTCCGCGCCGTCATTGTGCAGAGCGTTGTACCATTTGAGGATTTGAGCATCCGTATATGTCTTTTCCTTTCTTCCGTTGATTCGGTCATATGTCATCCGAACCTCGCGCCAAAATCCGTACTCCTCTGCGGTCATTTCGTCCTTGTGGACGGGCGTTCCCCATCTGTCGGGGAATCCTTGCAGCCGAGCGCATTCGGTCGGGGTGAGACGGCGGACGATGTACTGCGTTCTCACGGTGTTGTTGCTGTTGATGTTGTGTTCAGCCGATGCTTGCAGTGAGCCGATGCTTTCGGGCGTTTCTGTGCCGTTCCACGCATCTACGCCGTATGCTTCTGCGACATATGTGCGCTCAATTCCGCTTCTCATCCCCGTGCCTTTGTAGTACGATGCATCAAGGGTTCCGGCGACATCTCCATCACTGGATGCTACATAGCACACTCCGCTCGGTCCCTTCGCCACGATAGTGGAGTTCACGCCGCTGTCCGAGACCTCAAAATCGTACTGCGCGTTCTCGCCTTGTTTGAACGCGGCGCGGTCGAAAGCGATGACTACGCCATTGTGATGTCCGGGGCAAGTGCCGTTCGTGAGCGTTTTGCCGCACTCCTCGATGAACAGAACCCCAACATCCCTCGATGCGCCGGGGTCGAAGCCGAAGCAGATGGCAGGGGTTCTTGTGCAAGAAAGCGGGTTTGTCAATTCTTCTTCACCACACAGACCTGCACCTACAGCCGCTTGCCAATTCATACTTATTGCGGTTGGCTTTCCTCCCTCTCGATCTGCTGTAAGAGGGCTTCTTTCAGTATCGGGGGTAACTGCTTGCCACGGCGTTCTGCCGCTCTCCGCAACATACCCTTGCAAGCGGTCGCGCTTAAATTGTATTTCTTGGGCGCATTGACCTCCAAAATCTGCGACAAGGTAGATTCTACGGCGGCGTTGGGGGACTCCCCAATATTGAGCGTCAAAAACTCTGTAAGCAACGCTCCATCCGTCTCCGCGATAACTATCGGCGTGTGCCCATCCACCCTTCGGAACGTCAGGCATAACGGCTTGCGGCTCGACGATTTTGATGATTTCTTCAAGGACAAGGCGGAAGTCTCGTCCTCCGTTGCTTGAGAATGCGCCGGGAACATTTTCCCAAACAATGTACCGAGGTCGAATATCGACACCTGTCCGTCCACTTGCTTTGTCATTTTCTCTCATCTCCTTGATGATTCTTATTGCTTCGTAAAAAAGACCGCTTCGGGTTGTTTCCTCATCACCGTGTTCGGTATGCTTAATACCCTCTCTCTTTCCTTCTATCGACAGACTTTGACAGGGAGAACCAAAGGAGATAATATCCACGGGTTCAATCTCTGCTCCGTTTACACGGCTGATGTCACCGAGATGCTTCATCTTCGGGAATCTTGACCGTGTAACTGCGATAGGGTACGGCTCTACTTCCGATGCCCAAACAGGCGTTATTCCGCTCATTGTGGCGGCGAGAGGGAATCCACCGGAGCCGTCAAAAAGACTTCCAAGTTTCATTCCGCTTCCTCCTCCTCAAACAATTCATCAATTCTTGGGTTTTTGATCAATGCTAAATACCCGTCAACCATCTTCCGCAGTTCTTCGGGGGTCTTCTTCTTCGTGCAACTCGCGTGTAGCACCATCTCGCCATCTTTGTCAAAAATCATAATGTGCTTGTTTGTGGATTGCACAACCGTGTAATCTCCTACCTTTACCTCGGTCGGCTTGTACTTCGGTTCTACCCACTCAAAATCCTTGCCGCAAAATTGGCAATGCTCTTTTTCATAGGCAGGTTGATCGCAGTAGGGGCAGAAGCACATATACAAGCCCCAATCCCAACGCCATACGATTTTCTTCTTACCGGGCATACTCTTCCGCCTCCCCCTTGTCAAAGTAATACTGCACAACCGTTGTTGTCTCGCCGTATCGGTTTTTCACGGGTATGTGCTTGCCGAGGATGCCGTAGCCCAAGTCGCGAAGTTCCGAGATTCGCTTTGGCAACGAGATGATGCCCAAATCCCTCTGTGCTTCAAGGGAGGTGATGCTCCCAAATTCTGCAATGTACTCCATTACCCGAATCTGCTGACGGGTAAGTTTAATTGGTTCTTCCATATTTGCCACCTTTCTTCATTTGCTTTCTTACGTTTTTTTCGTGCTGCTCCATACTGTATGCCCTGGTCACAGAAGTGAGAAGATGCACGGTTCTTCTCTCTCTCGACTCTTGCTCAAATTCAATGTACGCTTTACATTCCATATGGCAAAGAGGATGCCGTTTTGGGCAATCGTGTCCGTCCTTATAACACGGTGATTTCATTGATTTCCACCTCCACAAAATCCGTTTTATCATCAATTATCGTGTCGGTGAACCCAACAACATACCGCCTACTGTCATCTATGAGGATGCCGCCTTTGACGAGCGCATCAAGCACGAATTTCTTCGCAAAGGCAATGTTGTCGGCATCTCTGCGCTTCGTTCCTTCGTGCCACACAAAATGCACCGTGACAGGCATTTTAACGGCGTGTAGAGTGCCTTCTCTCTTCGCCTTTATAATTGACCACCCTATCTGTTCGTCAAGCTCTGCCTTCATTCTACCGCCCTTGTAGCGGTTATCTCGGCAAGCCAAGGTGTAATCGTTTAGCGAGGGGAGTTTCCCAGGGATAACAAATTTATTTGTCATACGGATACCCTTTCATAATTCGCTCAAATGCGGATACGCCCGTCTCAACACTCTGCTCTGATGTGCAACCATCATTGTAAAGCCACACCTTGCCCTGTGTGCGTTCGCTCTGCCAAGCAACGATTGAGTGGTTGTCAATGTGGATGTAAATTTCAGTTGTTGACTTCGCGATCGTGTGCTTGATATCTGCGAGGAGGAGGAGAATATGCAGATTCCATATCTCACGCAACCGCTCCCAAAACCGCCCAACACGGACGGAATCAACCATTTCTGCCATTTTAACGATATCATCGGCAGTTCCAATAAAACCGAATGCCAACAAGTCCTTAAGGGTTTCTTCTTGTCCTCTCGTCATTGTTTTCCTGTTCCTTTCATTCTCGTTGTTTTTTCTTGCTCAATGAGTTCTCGGTAGAACATTTCTTCTTTTTGCTCCATTGCGAGGGCGTATTTCTTCCAATTTGTGATGTTTTCCCATCCAAAATCTTCGCAATGCGAATAGAATTCCACTTCGCTTAACCATTCAATGCCCTTTTTCGCCCAAAAATCCTCGATTTCCTCGCGCGTAGGCGCGTTTTTCCCGTGAATTGATTTGTGTTTATCATCATCATCGGGGTTAGGGGATATAGGGGTAATAATAGGGGGTGTGGGGGGAAGAAGAGGGGGAGAAGGGGGAAGGGGTGTCACGCGTGACATAGCGTGACATTTTTCTCGCTCTCGTTGCCGTTTCTTCCGAAGTCTGTTCTGTTCGCGCTTCCGTTCCGCCAATTCTTGACTCCAATCTGTGAGATAAAAGTGGGTGATGCCGTCCTCTTCGTAAAGCACCACGCGCTCCTGTTCCGACAGTTTTACGAGCGAAGATTGTATATCCTTTGCGGTTATGCGCGGCCTAAAAGCGAAAATCTTGCTTTTCAGCACTTCGGGTCTGGCATCTCCTCTGCCGTCTCCGTCTGCGATCTGTGTTAAGCCGAGATACACATAAATGTCGAAGAATGAAAGGCGAGAAAAATCGTCATCAAATATGCCGAATAAATTTCTCGCCATCACTCACCTCAAAACGGAAGGTTCGGGTCTTCTGTTACTTCCTCAAACGATTCCGTGTTCTGCGCATACATCGTAGGTGTGTACCTGGTATCGTTCTTTGGTGCTTTCTCTCTCGCCCCGGCAAAAGAGAATTCTTGCACATTGATCTCGGTACTTACTCTCTTGTTTCCATGCTTGTCTTGCCACTGCCTATTCTGCAAGTTTCCGCAAACAAGAATCTGATTACCCTTTTGGAAATGCTCGCATATTGTTTCTGCCGCGCCTCTCCACGCAACAGCATCAAAGAAGTCGGTCACCTTCTCCTCTCCGTAATTTCTCTTTACGGCAATGGAGAACCTCGCAACAGAAACACCGTTTGGAGTCTGCTTCAGTTCGGGATCGGCGGTCAAATTGCCGAGGAGAATAACTTTGTTAAATGCCATAAAAACCTCACTTTCGCACCACACGGGTGCCTTCATAAATAATTTTTGCCGAATACTGCTATAAATTCCTCAACCGTCCAACCCTGTTCTCGCATTGCTTTTCTTTGTCCTGCTCTGCGAAGAATGTCGGAGGTTTCTTTGCATCTGTGCGCCGCCTTCTCGCCGTTCCTGTGGCATCGGTCACCGCACAGATAAACTACCAATTTGTACTTCTCGGATTTGGAGCGGAACGGCCCCCCAAAGATGTGATGCCTTTCAAGTGGGTCTTCTCTGCCGTTCCGTCCGCACAATATGCACTTCCTCACCGCTCCCACTCCTCAAGGAGTTTGTTGAGTTCCTCTCTTGGATCGGTAGGAATGCCCAGGGCGGTGCAATCTTGCACCAAATTGTCAATCAGCCGTGACATCTCTTGCGTGTTGTAAGTAGAAGAGCCGTAGTATGCGAACACCAACACATAACCGGGTATCTTGCTTTTGTCGGTCTTCTCGCAGAACCAACCAAGACCTCTTTTGCCCCACTCCTCTGCGAAGCGGTCTACTGCGGTTTCCTTAACAGGAAGCGGTTCGTATACGCCCATATGCCTTACATTCTCGCGGTAGACATCTACCTTTGAAATACCTTGCTTCTGCGCTATCTTCTCGCACAGGACCCACATATACGCATTGGCATCACGGCTTCTGCGCTCACGGTGAACCTTTACCTCAATGTCAAGTGTCTTCCCTTGCAGAGCATCGTATTCTTCGGAAAAATCTGCGGACAGAACGAAGGAAACGATTTGCTTTTGACTTTTCCAATCTATCTGCAAACTGTATAAAGTCCCTTGCATTCGGTGTCTCTCCTTTCTTTAAGCATCTCGCCAAATACTGCAACCGGGGAAGATAGTCAATTTCAATGAACCGCCAATCATATTCAATGGGGTGTATCGTCAATTTTTCTCGCTCAATCGGCAGGAAGTAATTGATGTAGTTCTCCTCGTCCATATGATAGGCAACGATCTTTAATTTCTTTCCTGTGGCGAACATCTCTACTTGCGCTTGCATCCAATATGCCTTTGTGACCTTAAATGGGGCTTTTTGGTGCGTTTTAACTTCGTAGATATATCTATCGTCCTCTCCGTCAAGATTTACCCTTAAACGAAGCCAACGCCGTCTTATCTGCCTATCCTTTTGTATTACGCCGACATCCGCATCAACGATTCCGCGAACAGGAACACTTTCCTCTATATAATCAAGGATTTTATGCTCATATGCCGTCCCTGCTCGCATATATCTCGTTTCAATGCGGCTCTCGGATATTCCGAGTTTCACGAGCCACCAATGGCGGAATGTTTCCGTTTCCCAATTCCCCATTATCTTGTCGGTGTCTGATGCGCCGAACCAACCGGCTCTTGATTTGTTCTGTATCATAACTTATTCAGCCCCTCTTCCAATGCGGCAATGCCTCTAAAGTAGGTTGTCATCACTGTGTCAAGGGTCTTGCGCGACCACCCAAGTGAGGCGCATATATCGTCAATAGATCGGGTCTGCATCAAGTGTGTCAGCCGTTGCTCAATGCGCTTCTGAACGCATTCAAGGCGGTGCTTGGTGAGGTCTTCCATTGCATCCTCTGCATCCTCATCGTTAGTCCACAGGGACCAACCAAGACCCGTGCGGAACGCAACCGCTTTCACGAAAGCACGGTTGTGCGCCGTGTTGATTGCTCTTTGATTGAGCGCATCGTCATACACGGGATTTGAGCCGTTCATAAGAGGATAACTGTATTCCCATACATCATCGTCAACGGTGACCTCAACCTTAACGAAGTAGCATCCTGTCTTTCTCGGGGTGGGGTTGCTCTTGGATACATTCTCAACCTCTCGCGACACGAATAGGAACGAGCCGTCCGCTGCCGTCATCGGCTTAAAGAATACTTTTTGCGCTCCGTGTTCGTGCAGAAGCGAAACACATCTTGACCAAGGAAGGTACGGAATTTCCTTTCCGCCATCCTTTCGTTTTTCAAGGTAAGGTGTCACATCCACCTTAATAAGTTCATCCCAAGGTTTAATCATAGTAGTTCTCCTTTTCGTCTTTATACATTTTTGCAAGGCAATCAAAGCATACCGGAACGCCGTCATCGTACCAATCTCCGTCAAGAATTGCTCCGCACGAATCGCATTTTTCCTCGTCCGTTGTTCCTATCCCAAGGAATGCATTTTCAAGGCAGGATCCGCAAAGCATCTTTCCGAATACATCATAAATGTCACTTTCATCGTCAATTTGTTCTCTGCATTTGTCGCAGTAGAACACCGCCACCCGGGTTAGGGTGCATCCACCGCATCCGCGGCGGTATCCGCTTCCGCATCCAACACAATAGTTCTCAAACCTTACACCCATCAGTTGCCCCTTTTTTCGCCGCCAATTTGCACAGGATGTTGAGCCACAAAACATATGCAGCCCCGTCAACACCCTCATATGCTTCCATCAGTTTTACACCTGCAAGATCTACCAAGGCTTGCAGCTCCTTTTCCGTCATTTCCATACATTTCTCCTTTCTCACAGAACCGTGACCCACACAGAGCCACTCTCTGATACAACAACCTTCTTTACAACCCTCTTCAAGAGGCAAGGACCGTGTCGGTAGATGTCGAAGCGATCGCCGCTTGCATAGTCGGAAATACTTTCAACCTCAAAAAATGTGCCATCGTCAAACAGACTCATAAAGTCCTCAACCGTCATCTTGCTCATTATCTTCGCCCTCTCTTTCGCCGTAAGCGCAGTAAAATTCGGGATCGTGATTTATGAAAATCAGCTCGCGTTTTTCAATGAATGTCAACGGACAATGCACAAGCCCGTTTAGAACGCAATCCTTGCACCGAACCACTCGAACAAGGTCTCTGTGCCTATATCTCGGAAACTGATCAAACGGGGAATCCATCGACATACACATAGCGCATTCGCCGGGATAGTTTCCGCATTCGTTTTTGCGTGAACATTTTTTGGTCATTTCCCTTCCTCCTTTAACACCTTCTTATAGAAGAATTCTACTGAATCGTAGATGACATCTGCGGCGGTGATGCCAAACTTCTTTGCGAGGTATTCCGCCATCTCCGCAAGGGATTTACTTTCTTGCATTTCCAATCTGCTCCTCCCATATGGCAAGTTCTGTCCAAAGCAGTTTACCCTTGCAGAGCTTGCCGTCTGCGCCGTTGCTCAAATACTTCGCCTCGCGGATGAATTTCTGCGCCGTTGACTTGCTCACGCCGTACCGCTCCATTAAGTCCTCTGTGGTGTATACCGTCTTCGTGTACCGCCCATTATCCGGGCGAGACATCTCATACGCCTCTACCGCTCTCTCAATAATGGGTGCGAGTTCCTGCGTGATTGCTTCCAAAATCGTCTGTGCCTGTGTCATTTCCTTTCCCTTCCTTTCAAGATGTACTCCGCATCGCACCGCATCTCTTCCTCAACCAACCGCATATAGAAGTAGCGGACGGCGGTGTAAATGGATTCAATCTGCGATTCCCCGAATCGCTCCGAGATGTATTTTGTCATCTCGTCAAGTGTGGGTTTCTTCGTCTCAATCATTTCCTTTTCCTTTCTTTCTTTTCGTTCATCCCTTTATATAGATCGTAAGCATATCCGGGAGCTCCTCGTTGGGATGTGCTCGTTCAACCTCTGCATCAAGCAGATGAGGGCAAAAACTCCTAATGGCAGATGCGCTACCCTCAATACCTCCGGCCGGAGCAACAATGCGAAAAATCATTGAATCGCGCCCCTCTTCCTGATGTTCAAAAACCTCCAAAAGTTCGTTCAGTTTCATTTCTATTTACCTTTTCCTTTCTTTCTTGTTTCCTGGGTGTGGTTAGCGACTAACCACTATGCGCAAAAAATTTTGTCCACTCGGACACCAAGAGCATTTGCAAGTTTCATAAGTGTTCTTACAGATGCGGTTTTTTTGTTCCCACTCTCTAAAGCGGCTATAGTTGCTCGGGAAACGCCACTTTTCTCTGCAAGTTCGTCCTGCGTGAGATGTCGCTTCTCTCTCCATTCCTTCACTCTATATGTCATTGGTTTCCTCCTTCCTTGTTTAGTGACTAACCACATTATAGCACACGGTTAGTCACTTGTCAATAGGTTTTTGTAAAAAAATTAGACAAAAATGTATATTTTTCTTGACAAACACTAAACAATGGTGTATAATTCGTTTACGGAGGTGAATTTTATGACACTTGCTTCATTTATTAAAGAATACAGAGCGAAGCACGATATTTCACAGAGGCAGTTTGCAGCAATGTGCGGTGTATCTCACGCATACATATCATTGGTTGAAAACGAAAGAGATTACAAGACCGGGCGAAAAATGAAGGTGTCTATCGGCAAGTTAATGCTCATAGCAAAAGGAATGGGAATATCGTTGCACGAATTGTTCTCTTCCATAGATGATATGGATGTAGCGATAAACGAAAATGTATACAAAACCGCCCCCGCCACGATGACGGAGGCGGAGGCGGCGTTGTTGGAATTGTTCAAGCGAGTTCCTGCCGACAAGCAGAATCTTGTTCTTGGGATGATTCGTGCCGCGATAGAAAGTCAAGGATAATTTGTGTTGCTGTGATGATTGCCTTGTCTGGGTCGGGTGCGTTTCTGATGATGTCGAGGAGTTCTTCCATTTTAGTGTAACCTTTCATTTGTTGCGGCAAGAATGCCTTGTAACACAATTTTACGACATCAAAAACCAAAAAACAATAGGCAATAATGAAAGAATTGGTACCATCTTGGAAACCTCGGTTGCAATTCCGTTTTTTCGCTTGCAAAAGTGAAATTATGGAGTTTCATTATTGCAATTTATTTGCAAAATTGGAGAAATAATGAAAAAGAAATGAACAAGAAATGAAAAAGAAACAAAAATTTTGGTTGTACTGTTTCATAGTTCTTGCGATCTTATCGTTTTACGGTGCATTTTTGGAAAGTATGTTTTCAAGCGGCGCAGTGCCTGTTCTTTTTTCAATCATAGGAATAATTTTTTCGCTATCATCTCTCGTTTTGTTTATTTCATTTTCAAAAAGCGAAGAGGTAACACATAGCGGACTTATCCTTATTAAAGAGCAAAAGAAAAAAATTCCAAAAAGACCAGGAATACTCAACGAGTTAAGTGACGAACTATCCAACGAAGATATGCTTATTCTGCGAAACTCTGCCATGAGGGATGCCCTGCTGGAATATTGTAGTGCAAATAAAAAATACCGGCTGTTGAGTGTAGAATACATCCCAAGCACCGGACGGATTAAA
>JAEIGA010006999.1_pt1 | contig 17154 bp, 16 predicted proteins | sample 9270691 | NCBI WGS metagenome assembly JAEIGA01 (sample SAMN17057246, study PRJNA624740) | gut metagenome | biome: biome; isolation source: fecal sample | host: Bos grunniens | place: China: Xizang | collected 2019 | reverse complement strand
TTTCGTACAAAGCTTTATTCGTTAATATCTGCGGCAATATAATAGGAGAATTACTATTGGTTGGATAGTATACATAAAGAGGTATACTATTTCTACCATACAAAGCAAGAGCCTCGCTAATAGCCTTGTTGCGATTCGTCCAATCAGCTTTAAATAATCGTAATTTTTTTTCTTCAGCAATTTTTTTAAATTCATCAGTTGCTAAAGTTGTTTTATCGTTTAATAAACAAATTAAACACCATTTAGCAGTAAAGTTAATAAATACAGCTTCATTCTCTTTAATTGCTTTGTCAATACTTTCTTGAGAATATTGTTCCCAAACAATATCTGTATGAGCTTTGAATGATAATTGATTAAAAATAACCCAGCCAAGCCACAAGCAAGTCAATGCAATTGGAATAGCAAAAAAGTGTTTTAATGTAAGCATCCACTTGCCAGGCTTAGGTAAGAATTTAACAAAAATATGAGGAAAAGCCTCTATCAATACAAAAGGTAATGCATATCCTAGACCTAAGAACAAGAATATACTAAAATAAATAATTGCCGGCTGTGTAATCGCATATCCTATTGTTGCCCCCATAAAAGGTCCTGTGCAAGGGCAGGCAATAATAACGGCAAAAAAGCCTGTCAAAAAACTTTGATTGTTAGATAATTTACTTAATTTATCAGACAACCTATCTGAAACATGAATAATATCTGCCATAAGTAAAAATATAACAAAGAAAAACAATAAGAGAAAAATATTAAAAGTAGGAGATTGCAGCTGAAATCCCCATCCAAGTTCTTCTCCTTTTAGCTTTAGGTAAAATAAAATTGTAGATAGTAATAAAAATGAAGATATTACACCAAACAAATAGGATAAACCTGAATAAATAGATTTTGTATTATGTTTGAATATATATAAAGCTTTTAAGCTTAAAATAGGTAATACACAAGGCATTAGATTTAAAATTAATCCAGCTATAAAAGCTATAATAATATAATAAACTAAAGTTTTTTCAGTATAAGTGTTTTTACTAAATGTAGGTCTTACTTCATAGGCATTTTCATCACATAAGATTAGCCCGTTATAGTTAATTGGTATTTCATCAAATTTAATTTGCAATAAATTGTCTTTATTAAAACCTATTGTTTCAGGTAAATTAGAAATGATATTTTCTTTAGGATTCTCACTAATAAAATCAATACTATTGCAGCGACTTAGATTTTTGTTGTTAAGATTTAGATAAAGCATATCTTTATCAATATAACCTGATGAGTTAATTTTTTTAGGAAAAGTATTTATAGCTTTATCTAGTTCTATATTAAAAATCGAATTGTTTATTATTGAATTATAAATAGGAATTTCTCCAGTGATATTTATTTCACCGGGAGTGCACTCTTCTCTACATGCAGAGTACTTAAATGAAATGGATAAGGATAAATTTTTTATTTCTTTTGTTAAGTTAAATGTGTGTTTAAAATATAAGATATCTTCGTGTATATAAGAGGTTATAATATCTTCAAATAAATCCTTCTGAGGAAAACTTTGCTCAATATTAGAAAGCTTCATAAAAGAAGGCATAGAAAAATCAAGCTCAGCAGCATCTCCTGTATCTCCTGGATTTTTCCAATATAAATGCCAACCACTTTTAATGTCTACTTTGGTAAGAAAATCAATGGAATCAACTTCTGTAGAGATGTTTTTATATTGAGGAATAACTGTTATTTTTACAATATCATCATTACTACTAAAACTCAAAGCAATAGCATTGGATAAAGATAAGATATAAAATAAAGTTATAAATAAAATCTTTTTAAACATATCTGCATTTTCCTTATTTATATATAAAATAACGTATTACATTTAAAGAATGTTTAAAAATAATCTAATCAATACCAATGTTACTTTTTCTCATAAATAACAAAATCAAAAGGATTGATACCCATTTGTACAGGAGTTACTGTATTGTTATTACTTTTTAGTTTTAAGTTTAATTTACCATCTTTTACAATAGATTTAGGTATATCAAAAGATATTATATAAGGTATTTTAGGCTTTCCGTCATTAGAAAAGCTATATATTTTTTCACCATTAGCTGATATATCTAATTTATAAACACGATTAGATGATATAGCTGTAAACTTCAAATCCACCCTATAATAATCAGAAGATATATCATTAAGCTTAAAATTAAAGCTATCAAAATAAAAAGAGTCCATAAAATCATCATAAGAATCAGAATATTTAGTTAAATCACTATTTTTTAGATTAGTACCAAGAATATATGGCTCAAATTTGTTAACCCTTTTGTCTGTAGGTATATTAAACTTATCATAAATCTTAGATTTTTTTCTAATCAATATTTTTAAGTCTTGTACTCCATACTTTTCTACTAAAGTATCTTCATCAGCGAACATAGATCTACCCAATCCAAAGGCTCTTGGGTTTAGTTTAATTCCAACACTTTCTAAAAGGGTAGGAGCTATATCATATGTTGAAAAAGCTTTATTTTTATCAATTTTCAATCCTTTAGGAAGGTTTAAGAATGCATTATAAATACCTCTTTTAGGGAAACCCGTTTTTTTAATTCTAGAAGGTAATAGATGGTCACCTAAAATAACAACTGTGGTATTTTCCCAATAAGGAGATTCTTTCAGCCAACTTATAAACTCGCTAATAGTTTTATCTGAACACATAAATATATCTCTTAAATCTCTAAACTCACGAGAGCAGGTGTTATCATAAAAATAACCAGGAGTATGTGTATCAAGAGAGAAAAGCGTTAGCATAAAAGGTTTATCTTTGTTAAAAGAAGCTAGTTTTTGTTTTGCAAAATTTAATAGTACTTTGTCTTTAACACCTTCAAAAGTTCCAATATATGAAGAGCGCTCTTCTGTAGGTACATCAGCTAAAATCTCTGTAACACCCATAGCTTCATTGTATCCATGAGTCAAAGAAAAGATATGAGCGTTTGTAAAAGTAATATCCGCAGCTTTAATTATAGTATTTTGGTACCCAGCATTTTTCAATACTTCAGCAAAGCATACAGCCTGTGGCAAAAAGTATCTAGACGACCAAATGTCGCGTTCTTTGATAAATCTGAGAGGAATACCGCATTGTGAAGCAACAATTGCAGCAATAGAGTATTCAGAACCAGTTATGCTTTGATGATTTGTTGAGAATTCACCTTCTTTTTGAATTTTTGATAAATTAGGTATAAGGTTTTTTTGGTAGTGTTTTTCATTTGCAAAATTATTTTCAAAACTTTCAAGATAGATAAGAATAAGATTTCGCTTTTTTTCAGGAACTTTAATATCAATTTTGTCAGTAGAAATGTAATGATCTTCATATAAAGTAGATGTAGAGTTTGTATAAATAACGTAATGAATATAGCCAGAGCTATATAAAACTACAAAACTTAATAAAAAAGCCACACCAAGCCTTTGCCACATATTCAAAAACAAATAGCAAAGAGGGAAAACAATTGTAAAAAACAAAAAGGCAAAAACATAATCCCAGATAGTGGTATTAGCTATAACTACCTGAGGTGTTAAGTCTTTCATAGTCATAGATATTTGTTCATAATCAGCATATGGCCACATCCATTTAATATACAATAAAATAGAAAGAACAAGTATTGTGAGAGCCAAGAAAGAAAGTATTATTATATCAAATAATTTTTTTATAAAAAACATAATTACAAAAGTTCCCTAATTGTTTTAATAATTAATTTAAACATATCGTAGCTTAAAACACCAGTATTGATGTTGTAACGAGATGTATGATAGCTGTCAATAATTTTAAAGTTATGCTGGGGTATAACATGAATATCGCCATGTTTAAATTTGGCAAACGATTGTTTTAGTTCTAATGCTTGCAAAACATTTTTATGAGAAATTGTTCCTAAACATAAAATCACCTTTAAATTAGGCATAGCTAAAATTTCTTCTTTTAAAAAAGTTCTGCAAGTTTTTTCTTCTTCAGTTGTCGGCTTATTTTCTGGAGGAACACATCTTACTGCATTAGTAACTCTTACATTGATTAATTTAAAACCATCATTTTTATGTTTGCCATAGTTTCCTGTTGCAAAACCGCATTCTTTTAGTATTGGATATAGAATATCACCAGCATAATCATTTGTAAAAGGGCGGCCAGTTTGATTTGCTCCATTTAATCCAGGGGCTAATCCAACGACTAATACTTCTGCCTCTAAATCACCAAAGGGCTCAACAGCTCCATTGTAATAAGATGGAAATTTCTTTATATTCTGCTCTCTAAAAAGGCACAATCTACTACAAAGATTGCAACTTTTAACAGGTGGCACAAAGCCCATTATCTATTCTCCAAACATCAAATTTTATCAAACTAAACAGATAATATGTAAAAAAAATCAATTTGCCTATTTAAAAAGAGTTTTTTGCACATATATAGCTAGCGAGAAGTATTATAATTTACATAATGCTTTAGGACTAAAGTTAATTTTAGTTTGTAATGGAGTTAAAATATGAAAAAAATTTATTTATTAACAGCTGCAGTGTCTTTATTTGCTCTAAATGCAAATGCCACTGATTGGAGTATGGATAATGGTTTGTTTAGGCCATATATCGGTGCTGATTATGTCTACTCACATGCAAAGCATGGTGGCGTAGCTAAAAAAATGAAAAAGGATTATAGCTCTTGGATGGTTAATGTTGGTACAGATATAGCAAAGTATACAAGCATTGAAGCCTTTTTTCAGCAATCAGGAGAAAGAAAAACTAATTTGGAGGCAGATAAATTAAAATCTGAATTTTATGCATGGGGTTTAGATATGTATGGACGATTACCTATAATGTGTTCAGGTTTTGATTTGCTTGGTACATTAGGTGTAGCAAATTATAATGTTAAATATAAGTTCAGTCCAGGAAGTGTCGATAAACAACGTGTAGGTTATCGTGCAGGTATTGGTATGTCGTACAATTTTACAGATAATGTTTCATTTAGAGTTGTTGGGCGATATAGTTATATAGGTATGGCAAATCTAGATCACTTAATGGAAGTAACAGCTGGTCTTCGTTATACTTTTTAATAAAAAAGGTGGTTGTATATAACAACCACCTGAAACTTTTTTACAATCAAATATTATAGGAAGTATTTTAAGCCAACAACACACTCATTATTGCTACAAGCGCATTGATCAGATGCCTCTTTTACTCCCAAAGGTAATGCAAAATCGTGAACACCAGTAGTATAAATACCATTATCAGGGTCAGTATCACCTGCTGATACAATATCATACATTTGAGGATCTGTAATTTCTCCAGTTCCTACAAACATAGCTTGGAAACCAGATGCAGGGTCTTGGCCCCAATCCATTGTTGCAAAACTTACACAAGTTAAATTTGTTAAACCGGTAACATACATTTCAAAAGCTTTAGGAGTTCCATCCTCAGCTTGACTTTCAAAAAACAAAATATTTCCATTCAAGATATGAACAAGCTTAGATGATCCATTTACAACAATGCCATTAGGTATAACACCCGCATCAATAACAACTCTTTCAGACATACCTTCATAATTGCCTTGATGGATATAAAGGCTTCGGATATTCATTGTTAATTCACTAACTTGAGATAAAAGAGTGTTCATTTTATATTTGGCCATAGCCTTACTATAGCCTGCTATACCACCAACAGACAAAACACCAACAATAGCTAGAACACCTAGCATTTCAATCATAGAACGACCTTTTTCACAAATCCTCATTAAAAGTCTCCATACATAATAGCTACTATATATTATTAATGCTTTTTGTTAATATTAACTTAATAATATCATATATTTTTTTGCTTGTAAATCCTATCAAAAGAGCTATAACTAAAGTTATAAGTATGTATACCCATGTGAAGTAACTTTCTTGATATGGAAAGAAATAATACCAAATATCAGTTTTGTATCTATACCAGTCAAATCCATCAATGTTTGATATTAAAGACTTAACTATCATAAAACCAACAAAGTGATGCAACATAAGGCTGAAAGTATTATTGGATAAGTATAGTAGGTATTTACTCTTAGATATAATAGGAGCAAAAATTTTAGCTATTCTAAGCCAGAATAAAATTGATAAAAAACAAATAATATAAATCACAAAAGATGGAACCCTTATATCATTTAACCACGATGGTGTATGGTTGTAATTTGGGTAATTTATATAAAGGATTGTTAATGAACTAAATAAAATAAAGAAATATAATAATGAATTTATTTTATTGTCATACGATTCCGCATAGTTTTTATATACAAAACCAAAACAAAAAATTGGTAAAAAATAAACGCATCTAAATATTAAAAGAAGAATAGATGTATTGCCCTCAATTTTATGAGCAAAAGGTAAAGTCAAACAAGATACTAATAGTGTAATTAAAAATAATATGATGCTTTTATTTTTTAACTTATCATTTTTGTTTTTAATGAATGGTTTTAAGCATAAAAAACAAATAACTTGCACAAAAAATAAAGGAACTAAAAACCATGATGCCATATTAAAAATAAATTGGTGGCCATCAATTAAAGGTGCATAGAGTAAATTATAAATAGATAAGTTCGCCCCGATTCTAAAGCTGAAATAGTTGTTAAGAACGTAGCAAACAACTCCGTAAATCAAATTCCAAACATATAAAGGAACAATCAAATGTGAAAATTTACGAGAGAAAAATTCTCTATAGCTTCTATTCAAATTGAAAAAGTACCCTGAGGTAAACATAAATAGTGCTATATGGAAATTCTGATATCTAAAAAAGCCATTAAAGTTTAGATAGTCAAAACTTCCAATATGGCCATCAATCACCATAAATATAGCAATAACATATAGTAGTTTAAAGGTGTTGCTAATTTGCGAAGATATACTTTTGTTCATATTTAACCTTTTATAAAAATATTGGCGATAAAATACTCTAACACACTAAATATAAATAAATCTTACTTGTTTGTTAAGCAATGCAAAAATTACACAATGTGTATAAAAGTCAAAAATGACTTCCAATTTATAATGTTTGCTTTAACTTTTCGCCAGTAAGAAATAGGGGGATATATGTCGTCTTTAGATATCTCAAATATCGGATCTAATAAAAACATTAGCATCCAAAACATACTTCTTTTTATATATAGTGCAATCGTAACTTTTGCATTAGTGTTAGTTTTATGCAAAAATTTTGAAAATAAAGATGAAGCAATAAATGAAGAAAAGCTTGCTATTGTTAATAAGGTAGATGTAATAACACCAACAGAAGTTACTGCAGAAGTTTTTACAGCTGAAGAAGAAAGCTTTGATAATCCTGAAGTAGAATGGAGTGTTGATGGTGAAGAAAATCAGCCAGAAACAAAAGAAGAAGTTATTGTTGTTGAAAAGGGTGCTCATTTTATAGGTATTCTTCAGAAGCTAGGTGTTGAGTATCAAGAAGCTAGTCAAGCAGCTGCAAGCTTAAAAAGTGCTGGTTATGATGTAAGAAGTTTAAGAGCAGGGCAAAAGATTAACATAACAAAAACTGTGGATGTTCCATTTGGCGAGTTGTTGAGTATAGATAAAATAACAATAGAAGCAACAGCTGGTGTTAAATATGTTTTAACTCGAAATGAAGAAGAAAAGTTTGTTGCGCAAAAAGAAGAGCTTGAATTAAAAACAGAGAATAAAATTATAGAAGGAACTATCGATTCTTCTTTGGCTGTTGCTATGGGAAAGGCAGGTATTCCTCAAAGTGTTATAGGTAATTTTATCAACATTTTTGCATATACTGTAGATTTTAGAACAGATATAAAGTTAGGCAATACATTTAAAGTTCTATATGATAGAAAAGTTTCACCAGATGGTAAAATCATTAAAAATGGAGATATTCTATATGCTGAGCTTAATCTTAATAATGATAAAATAGCTTTATATCGATATAAAGATAAAAGCGGTGGTGTAGATTACTATGATGAAAAGGGATTGGTATTGAAGCGCAGTCTAGATAGAAAGCCAATGGAATTTCGTTCAGCTCGCATTTCATCTAGATACGGATGGAGAAAGCATCCAATTCTTAAACGTCGTATACTTCATAGTGGTGTAGACTATGCTGCTCCAACAGGATCTCGTATATATGCTAGCGGTGATGGTGTTGTAAAAAAAGCTCAATGGGCAGGCGGTTATGGTAAATATGTAGTAATTCGTCATAACTCAGAGTATTCAACAGGGTATGCACATATGAGCAATTTTGCTAGAGGTATAAAGCCAGGTGTTAGAGTAAAGCAAGGGCAGGTTATTGGTTATGTTGGGTCAACAGGGCGTTCAACCGGACCTCACCTTCACTTTGAAATAATTAAAAATGGCAAAAAAGTAGACCCACTTAAAGTAAAGGCAGCAACAGGTACAAACTTGACGGGTGTTGAACTAAATAAGTTTAAAGAAGATGTTAAAAGAATTGCAGACATGGCAAATGAGGCAAAGGCATATGCCTCTAATGAAAAAGAAGCTCCCAAAGCCGCAGCTAATTAATATTTGAAGATAGTTACAACGATAACTATCTTTTTTTTGAGTTTTTTAATTAAATTCTTGCCAAATATAAAAAGGCCATTATAGAATAACCTTAGTACTAAAATTTTATTTGAAGGGAAACTATAATGGAATTAAAAGGTTCAAAAACTGAAGCTAATTTGCAAGCAGCATTTGCTGGTGAATCAATGGCTAGAAATAAATATACATACTATGCATCAAAAGCAAAGAAAGAGGGATATAATATTATAGCTGCAAAGTTTGAAGAAACAGCAAATAATGAAAAAGAACATGCTAAAATTTGGTTTAAATTACTCCATGAAGGAATGCCTTCAACAGTAGAAAACTTAAAAGATGCTGCAGCAGGTGAGCGTTATGAGTGGACTGATATGTATGATACAATGGCAAAAGAAGCTGACGAAGAAGGTTTTACAAAAATTGCCGGCTTATTCAGAGCAGTAGCTAAAATTGAAAAAAGCCATGAAGAACGTTACAATGCTTTATTAACAGCATTAGAAACAGGTAAAGTTTTTGAACGTCCAACAAAAGTAATTTGGGAATGTGCAAACTGTGGTCATAGACTTGAAAGTCTTAAAGCTCCAGAACTTTGCCCTGTATGTGAACATCCAAAAGCATACTTCTTTGAATTGCAAGAAAAGTTCTAATTTAATAGAGGAAAGGCTGCAGAAATGCAGTCTTTCTTTTTTATGCATATAATGAATAGTAGTACTTTAAACTTGCTAAATAAAAAATAATGTATATAAGAACTTTATATTACATGTAATTTGAACGTTAAAAATAATGCTAAAAAAATTTATTTATTTAATATCGCTGGTATGGTTTTGCATTCCATCAATAGCTACAGCTGATATAACATTAGCTGTGATAGCTCCAAAGGCAGGAGAACATTCTAGTATAGGAAAAGAATTATTTTCTGGAGCAAAACTAGCTGTAGATGAAATAAACAATAATGGTGGGCTAAGCGGAGAAAAGTTAGATTTACTCACTATAGATGATAGATGTGATGATAGACTTGCTGTTTCAACAGCAGAAATGTTAACATTGTTAAAATCAAAAAAAATCGGATTAGTTGTTGGCCCATATTGCTCAAACAGATTTAATGAAATTGCAGATATTTATGAAAAAGCACAAATCTTTCAAATTGTTCCAACCACAATAGATTATAGTGCAGGTAGTACAGAGAAAAAAGGGCAAATATTATTGCTTGGCACTCAAGCTCAAATTAGTGGAGATTTTTTTCAGTTTTACAATAACAATTTTGCGGGTTTAAAAGTTGGTTTCGTATATGATGATATGCCAGATAGTAGAAATGCAGAAGTAGCAAGGACTATGTTTGAAGAGTTTAGAAAATACGGAAAGGCTGACCTGTTAAAATTCTACACAATAAATAACACAAGTGGTAAGCAAGATATTATAGATGCAATGCAAAAGGATAATGTAAATGTTATTTTTGTAATAGGTAAAGCAAATGATGTTATAGATTTTATAGAAACAGCTAAATCAACTAATGTAAATATTATAATATTTACAACTAAAAGAGTGTTGGATGAAGAAGCGGTAAAAGAATTAGGATCAAAATCTAATGGCGTGTATGTAATGAGTCTACCAAGCCTAAAAGATAGCCTAATGTTTACAGAAACACTAGTAAATTTAAGATTAGCTGGAATAGAGCCAGAGGGTATGGAAGTTTACAGCTACATGGCGGTTAAGTTATGGGGGGATTTAGTTGATAAAGTTGGTGGTTTTTCTTATAAAAAGCTATCAGATGCTGCAAATAGTGAAGAGCTTAAAGAAAAGTGGAGTGAGTTCTTAATGCATAGTGGTAGTATAAAGTCATCAAAATACACAATAGAACAAATTCAAAATCAGGAGTTTAAGCAAGTATACTAATAAATTTGTGCTAAGGCTTGTAAAAACTCTTGTATCATAAAATTATATTATTATACTAATCCAAAATTAATTTTTGTAAAGGTAATGAAAATGGCAGGAAGCATAAATAAAGTAATTTTAGTTGGTAACTTAGGTCAAGATCCTCGCGTAAGCAATACTCAAAATGGTACAAAGATTGTTTCTTTTAGTGTTGCAACAAGTGAATCTTGGAAAGATAGAGCATCTGGTGAACGTCGTGATAGAACAGAATGGCACAACGTTGTTATCTTTAGTGCAGGTTTAGCAGAAACAGCAGAAAGATATCTTCGCAAAGGTTCTAAGGTGTACTTAGAAGGTCAATTACAAACACGTTCATGGGAAGATCAAAATGGCCAAAAACGTTACACAACAGAAGTTGTTTTACAAAACTTCAATAGTACATTAGTTATGCTAGATGGCCGTAATGGAGATGGAGCTCCAATGGGTAGTGGTGATATCTACGATTCTGCTGCTTCAGGTTGGGATAATACTCCAGCTGCTGATGCCGGTGTTATGGATGATGACATCCCATTCTAATAGTGATATAGTTAAAATAAAGGCGGGTTTCAAACCCGCTTTTTTTATCTCTCTTTGTGTATGTATTTTCTGTCTTTAATTTCATCTTTATAGTTAAAGTCAAAATAGTAATCATCAAATGAATTTATAGAGCTTTGAAGTTTGTTGTCTTTTTTAATTTTATTTAAAGCTCTTCGTCTGTTTTGATGGTTTTGAACACCTCTAACTCCTGTTGTCCCTTTTGCCATGAAAGTTGTATCAACGTATATCTTTTTTCCATTATATAAAAAATAATTCCAAGCATGACCAGAAGATTTTTTTTCGTTATTAGAAACAAATTTTCTTGCAGAGTAAGAATACCCGGTAACCTCGTTTGCTCTAACACCAGCTTGTTTGCATAATGCAACAAACAAATCAGCAAAATCTCCACATATACCCACTCTTGATTTTAATAGTTGAGATGGATTCTGTCCTTTATAGCTATTTCTTAATCTAGATGTTTTTCCATTGCTATATAAATATTCATCATAATTAATACGACTTGCAATCCAAAATGCAATAGCCATAGCTTTATCATAATCATTGTCAAATGGTTCAGATAAATACTTAGCAAGAGAAGGGATATAATTTTCTACTTTTCTAGGTGTTCTTTCTACATAATTTTTAATCTGATTTGGTGTATATCGCCTAGCTTCCGCGATTCCCGCAAAAAGAAGTGAGAAAAACAACAAAATTGCAAAAAAATAACGTTTCATAAATTAGTCCCCAAGAAAAAACACTTAATATATTATAAAATAACAAACTTAAATTTCGATTAACTTTGTATTATTGTGTAAAAACAATGTGATAGCGAATAGTATTATAATACTATTTTATAAAATCTTGAAAAATAATGAATTTTTTATATTGACATTAAAAAAAATACATCTATATTAACCACGAATTTAATATCAACTTTTTAGAAAAGAGATTAGAAAACATGAATACACACGCAACTAAGCCTTCTGATATTACAAGAAAGTGGTACGTTGTTGACGCTACTGACGTTGTATTAGGCCGTCTTGCCGCTCAAGTAGCTATTTTGCTTCGCGGTAAACACAAACCTTACTTCACACCAAACTTGGACTGTGGAGATTATGTTGTTGTTATTAATGCTGATAAAGTAAAACTTACAGGCAAAAAATTAACAGATAAAAAATATTTCAAACACACTGGTTGGATCGGTGGTATCAAAGAAACAACTGCTGGTAAACTTTTAGAAGGTCGTTTCCCTGAAAGAGTTATCACAAAAGCTGTTGAACGTATGATTTCTCGTAATCCAATGGGTCGTCAACAAATGACAAAGTTAAAAGTATATGCTGGTGAAAATCACCCACATACTGCACAAAATCCAGAAATTTTAGATATCGCATCTAAAAATTCTAAGAACAAAAGGAGCGAAATGTAATGGCTAATAAGAAAATTGAATCTTTAACAGAAATTAAAGAAGCTGTTGCTGCAACTTCTGCTGTTGCTGAAACAAAACGCAAACCAGCTCGTGACAAACAAGGTCGTTCTTATGCTACAGGTAAAAGAAAAAATGCTGTTGCACGTGTATGGGTTATGCCTGGTAAAGGTAATATCACAATCAATGGTAAACCAGTTGATACATATTTTGCACGTCCAGTGTTGAAAATGATCATCAACCAACCATTTGAAATCACAAATCGTGAAAACGAATTTGACGTAGTTTGTACAGTTCAAGGCGGTGGCTTATCTGGTCAAGCTGGTGCTATCAAACACGGTATTTCAAAAGCTCTTAACGAATATGAGCCAGAATTACGTACTGTATTAAAACAAGCTGGTTTCTTAACACGTGATGATCGTGTTGTAGAACGTAAAAAATACGGTCGTGCAAAAGCTCGTCGTTCATACCAATTCTCAAAACGTTAATTGGTATCAAGAAAATATTGTGTATTTTCAATGGGTTGGAAGAAATTTCAGCCCATTTTTTATATTCACATAATATTCACATAATCCTTGACATTCCTTTATTACCAATTTACCATTTTCACAAAATCTTCACATTTTTGAGGTTAAAATGGATAGTAATTTTTATTCAGAAACACATATTTATAGAGAAGGTAGGATTCTTATATACAAGAGACCTAATTCTAATAATTTTCAATGTAGATTGAGAGTAGAAGGAATTAGAGGATACATTATTCAATCTTGTAAAACATCAAATTTGGGTAATGCTGTAAAATTTGCAGAAGATACATATGATAATTTGAGATTTAAAAAATTAAATAATTTACCATTAAAAAGCAAAACATTCACACAAATATATAATGATTGGTTTGCCAAAGCAGATAAATCTGAATATAGACAAGATTTTTACCAAAGTAGAGCAAAATTGTATCTAAAACCATATTTTGGTGATTATGATATTAAAGATGTTACAGAAGAAGTTATTGATGGATATTGGATATGGAGAAAGAATTATTACAAAGATAACCCAGAAAAATTAAAAGGAAATGCAACAGATACACCATCACCACAGTCATTAAAGATGGAAAAAACTGCTATTAAAGAAGTTTTAGAGTATGCTTTTAGAAAAGGTTATATAAGGGTAATTCCAAAAATCAATTTTAAACCAAAAGCAAAAACAGAAAATAGAGATACATTTTCCAAGGATGAGTTTGATACATTAGTTGCAGGATTCACACACTGGTGCAATAACAGTGCAAAATCAAGTGATATATACCAGAGAAGAATGATATGTAATTTGGTTAAATTTTTGGGATACACAGGTATAAGACCAAGTGAATATTATAAAATAAAGTGGAGAGATATTACTATTCATACACAAAATGATATAAAAATTTTATACATATATGTGCCTGAAAATACTAAAACTGGACATAGAATTGTTGTAAGTTTACCCAATGCCTATTCTTGCTACAATGATATTAAATCATTTTCCAAATATACAGAAGATGATGATTTGTTCTTCACAAATTATGATGGTAGTTGTATGAAAAATTTTAGTAAAACATATGTAAAAATACTAAAAGAGTTAAATTTGTATATTAGTAGAAATGGAAAAACAAGACCACCATATTCATTAAGACACTATTATGCAACACAGAGATTACTTGATGGAGTGCAAGTATATGATTTAGCAAAAAATATGGGGACATCAGTTGATAAAATAGAAAAACATTATGGACATATCTTATCAGTCCAAAAAACAAAAGAATTGATACAAGGTGCTTCTAAATCTCATATTCAAAAACAAGAAGAATTAGCCGAAAAATTTAAGTTCACAATGTTGTCTCAATGTATAGACCCAGAGCAAGAATCTCAAAAGATTAAAAATGAAATAGATGATATGGTCAAAAGAATTACTAATTCAGCAAAAAAATAGTGTATGATTTCATCACTTCAACAACTTCTGATATATAATTTGTTGCCCTTCATTATACAAAGCATCAATTTGCTTCAAAATGCTTTTATTTAAATTAGGCAATCCTTTTAACATTCTAACATTATCAGCAATTGTCATAATACATTGTGTGCTTGGGGATTTGCCTTCACACATCAATTTAGCAAAATAAAATTGATTAGCATTCATAAATTGCTTACTAAAACTATATTGAGATTCCACCAATTCCAATTCATTTGCCACTAAATTATAGCACTTCTTCAAAAAACTAATTGCTTTATTTGGTAGTGCTATTTTATTAACTTCTTTTTTTATCTTTCTTAATTGGTTCTGTTGTTGGATGCTTTCTATTATATTCATATAATTCCCCATAGTAATTATATCTATTTATCATTTTTTTATTGATTTCCAATAAGTTAAGCAAAAGTCAAAATAATTTTTTTTAGATTTTAAAATTATATTTTTGAAAGATTCCTTCCTGAAATGATATTTTAATAAATAGATTTAGGACACCCTGTCTGATTTTTTAAATCAAGAAGGTAAGGTAGTATAGCTATATTATTTAGGGGTGAACAACAGGGAGTAAAACCCCTGTTGTTATAATTATGACTAAAATCAAATGGTGATAAGAAATAAATTAGAGAAAATATTTAAAACAATACAAGTAAAACAAATAGGAAGTGTTTATGAATAAAGAAATTAAAGAAAATGTTGAAAATAAAAATATAGAAGACAACAATAAAAACAAGAAAAAAAAGAAATATACTTACAAAAATATAAAAAAATTAACATTAGGTGATAAAATTAGAAGTTTAAATAAAATTAACTTATCAATAAATGGATTAAGAAAAAGAAATATTGAAAAATTAAAAAATTACAATTTTCTTGACCCAAATTATACAGCAAGAATGAAAATAATAAATGAAGATAATTTTAATTCATTAGTGGATGAAATAAATGAGAAAATAAAAGAAAAAGAAAAAAATAAGTCATTACCAAAATTGGAAAAACTGAATAATTCAATTTTGAATTATATGAAAAATCCACAATTTATAACAATCAATTCTAAAAATAATTTAGATAAAAATGAATTTTTTTATGAAATACATAATATTTTCAGATGTTATTATACAGATAAATTAGGAAAAAGATGGTGCTATAATATAAATAAAATACCTAATTTCTTTTTATTTGAAGAAAATGGAAAAGCAAGTGAGGTTGATAAACATCTTCATTATCATCTGCTAATTGATATTGATGATATAGAGGCAAATGAATTAAAAGATTACATATTTTACAATTTGTTCAGCATTCATAAAAATAAAATAAAAACAATAAGATGTGCTGATTTAAAAAATGTAGATGGGATATATAAAGCATATAAAAAACATATAACAGTAAATGGAGAGGAAACATATGAAGAGGTATGTAAATTTCCACAGCATCATTTGTATAAAAAAAGGGAAAATATAATTATAAATGAAGATAACAAAGAAGAGCATTGCTATTCCATTACATATTTAAAACCTAAATATTCAAGATTAGATATTGATGTTACAAAAGCAACTAATGATGGAATATATTCATATTTGGTAAAAGAAGATGTAATGAATGCAAAAAAACAATTATTAGGACTTACTTCAAATAGTGAACCCATCAGAATATATAGTAAAGAAGAAGTATTGTTTGCTAATTCATAAAAGGAATTAAATAAATATTATTATAATAAAAGGACTTACAATGGATAAGAGAAATATAATATATTTTAATGATATGTCAAAAAAAGAAATAATTGAGTTATTTAAATCAGTTTATAAAGAGACAATACCATCATTTTTAATGTCCCCAAATGCCAAATATATTAAACAAATAATTAATAGATTGTCCATCTTAACAGAAGAGCAATTATTACAGCAATTCTACCCAATTATGGGGAATGATGATTTATTTAGATTATTTTTAGAAGAAGAAACTTATATAAAACTTCTTACTGAAATTGATTGTTTAACAGTCCAAAAGAAACATAAAAATAATTATACATTATTGATGGCACTTATTGCCAATCCAAAAATTTGCAAATTTGATAAGAAGATTGTTATAGATGTCCTATTAGATAGAGGAGAATATATTGACCAACTTACAGATGATGGAGATACTGCTTTAACATTAGCAATAAGAAAGAATGATACCTATTTAGTTGAGTATTTGCTTGAAAAAGGGGCAAAAATAAATAGTGTGCCAGATAATTATGGGATTCTTGCTACCCATATTACAGCATTTAATAAAAATCTATATTTAACAAGTTTGCTAAATTATTATAATGGAAGCACTGTATGTCCAATACCTGATATCAATATATCTTGCCAAGAATTAGCAGAAATTGTAGATGACAAAGCAATGCTTTCACTATTGAGAGAAATTGAAAATAAATATGTTACACATAAGGAAATGATGGAATTATAATTAAAATTAAGCAGTTTAGGGCAATTATGAGCCCTTTTTATTATTATGTTAAAATCATCTAATTTCATAAAGAGAACCATAGAGAAATCTATGGTTCTTTTACTTTTATATATTCATTTATATATCTATGAAGAGTGGTCCAAGTGCATCCCATCAATCTTGCTATTTCTGCTTTTGATACATTTTTATCCAATAATTCTTTTATTTTATTGTGCTTCTTTTTTAATTTTTTATATGTAAACCCATATGGTCTTCCCAAATGTTTGCCTTCATTTTTTAACCTTTTTAGACATTCTTTGGTCCTTTGGGAGATAAGTTGCCTTTCAA
>JAEIGA010006998.1_pt1 | contig 17154 bp, 25 predicted proteins | sample 9270691 | NCBI WGS metagenome assembly JAEIGA01 (sample SAMN17057246, study PRJNA624740) | gut metagenome | biome: biome; isolation source: fecal sample | host: Bos grunniens | place: China: Xizang | collected 2019 | reverse complement strand
AGTCACTATAGCCGCTACCAGCCGTTACAGAACAGCTTAATTCATATACTTTACTCATAGCCTTTGCCGCTCCTAACAGGCTATAAACGCCATCACCATCATTAATTGTAAAGTCTGTATTAGTTAATACGTTAATATCATTGCCGTATAAATTAGTAGCACCAATGTTATTTGTATATCCACCATAGCCGATAACTAAATTATTATTGCCGTTGCAAGGCTGAAAAGCATTTAGTTCTGTACCATCTGTAGCAGTGCCGCTAATTCTTAGATTACTAGAGAAATTTACAGGAACATTAAATTTAAAATCATTTTCTCCCCATTCAAATAAGGGAATGCAAGACATTGTTTTTTCAATAGTAGAAATAGTGGATAATTCATCTATCGCTCTAGCTTGAATAATATACTTCTGCTGATAATCTAACCCTGTAATAGATACATCTGCTGTATATGTATTATTGGTAATAGTAGCACTTGCGGCAGTCCAATTACTATAACTGCCTCCACTTACCTTATACCTATACTGGACTATTAAAACATTGCTAGTTGCACCAAAAGAACCGTTAAAATAATTCCCCTTAACCCTAAAATTAATTACACCATCAGTATTAAATTTAGTGCTATTCAGTCCAGCGGACAACTTTACATAATTAACAATGCTTTTATTTGCCGTTGCTGTCGTGCTATTGCCTCTGCTATCCGTAATTGAAAATACAAAAGTACCGCTTTCAATAGCGTTAATAGTTCCATCTGCGGTAAGGCTTTTACTGCCACAAACTACCTTTTTACTTTTAATAGTAGCCTCTTTTTTTGCTCTTTCAGCAAAAGTAATATTTGCATTACTAAAATATCTAATTAAAGTTTTGTCATTTCCAGTTAATGCCTTAGTTACTGAATTAGTATCAACAATAGTCGGATTAAATATAGGGTTTGCGTTTACAATAGAAAGGGTTTTCGCCAGATACTTTCTATATGTAGTTCCATTAATAACAGTTTGCACATAAAATCTTACAGTTCTACTATTGCTATTGGCTGTAGCTTTCCGCAAAACCGTTCTTTCTGCATCCGTTAAATTAAAAGTATAGCTTGAGCCTGTTTTGCTAATATCTCTGTATGCGATATCATCTGTAGAACCATCTAAAGAAATACACGCTTTTAGGCTTTCTACATCATTTCCAGCCGGGTTATCATACTTAATAGTTGGATTCGCTTCATCGTTAAAATTTGGGGCTGAACTAATTGTAGCCGCTCTAGGAATAGTATCTAGAGTTACAGTAGCATTATCATATACAGAGGAATTAGCTTGACTTGTCCCGGATGGACCTTTGATAGTACCAGATATATAGCACGTTCCTTTACCATTGTTGCTATGAGCCTTTGTAATGGAGAAAGAAAGTAAAGTTACCCAACTACTACTTACAGCCTTATGAACTTCAAAATCTTTAGAAGTTCCTCCAATATTCAATGCGCCTTTCCATGTACCAGTAGTAGTATAACTATCCGTTCTGGCTACTTGAATAGTTGCCGTTACTTTAGAAGTATTAGCATCTGTCCCATTACTTGTACTTGTCCATGTAATTCTACCTTTAATTTGGTTACTCGTACCTAAACTAAAATTACCGCTTGCCAATCAATCAACCCCCAATCCAAAAACAGCCTGTTCTATCTATTCCGTAATTTTCAAATCTGCTATTTGTGCCAATGATTAAATATGTCGTAGCGTGTAAATCCTCCGCTTTTACTCCTTCATGGTCTGCAATTAAAACCGCTTCACTATCCCTATATACAGTCATACCATTTTCGGTAATTGTGGTTTGCATTTCTGTACCGCTCTTAGAAACAGTTAAACCAGTTTCATTAAAAGTAAAACCAGTAGAAGTGGTAACACTATTAACGCCATTACTTAAAGCAGATTCAATTTGCAAGGTAACGTCTTCACTTGTTATAGTTGCCTCTACTTTGCTAGAAAGTGTTGCAATATCACTATTTAAACCCTCTATAGCTTCATTGGTTGTAGTTTCTACTTTCTGTACAGTTACGGCAATGCCATCTGTATTTAACTGTAGTTCGCTGATTGCTTCACTATTTGCCGTTGTTTCACTTGCTACTAATTCAATTTGCCTATTGGCTTTATCTACTTTTGCATAAGTCTTTTTTAAAGCATCGCCTAATGAAGTGGGATTATCTGCGCTTTCTGCCTCTGAATCTTCATATTTCCATCTTGTTTTTTGCTTTAAAGCGCCATCATATGTAATTACATCATCCAGCACATAAGAAATAACGGTATTATCATCTTTTGTAATTAGGCTGATTTTATCGCCAATTTCTAAAGCCGGGTTTCCTCTCCATTCGCATTCAAATTGATTAATAGTAAAGCCGCCCATAACAGCCAAAGCATTATTAACCAAAGTATCTATATCATCCCTCAAATCCCAAAAAGGATTGTCACGAACATATTGAGTTGTACCAATAGCAGAAATGGAGGCAGAAACGTTATCTCCTAATTCTGTAGCATGTACAATAGTTTGCAATCTGCGGTTATCCCCACTATCAAGCGTGAAATAGCTAGATTTATCAATCTCATAAACTGCCGCACCATCTTTATTTAATCGCTCAAATTGTAATTCGTTCAAACCATTAACAAAATATATAGTTTGCGTTGCCTCTGCAATAGCGTTTAAAGCCTCTCTAAGCGTTTCAGAGCCGTCAAAGTTTGCGCCGCTATCATAAGTCAAATTAAACTCATTAACTGCTCTATCGTCCATTACAAGCCCAACGCCAAGCAATTCCGCACAAGCCGCCGCAAACTCTCCGATAGTATAAGAACCTAAAGCAATTTCGGATACAGTATGTTTATTAGCTTTATAGATTTTATCGTATGCAGTTATGCTCAGTTCATTAGTATTTTCGTCCCTGTGTACCTCTGTTACATAAAACATAGGGTGAAGGCTAGAAAACAATGAATCATTATTTACAGAAAAATAAACTTTAAAGCTATCTGCGGTAGTGATATACATATGTCTATCTTTATCGACTAAATGTATATTCATCTTTTGGCAGATACCAAAACCAAAAAACTTAGATTCTCCTACTCTCTCAATAGTTAGGCTTTTAAGCCCATAATATTGATTGTAAGTATCGGCAAGGGTAGAACCCTCATATAGTTCTACCTTTGCACTAATATTTCTTATTGGGGCATTATAACCATTATCAGTAGCCATTTAACACCCTCCTGTTATAATTCGATAAATTCAAGATTAAAAGCTTTATATAAAACTTTGTCTGCTTGAATCGTATAATATTCAATATTGCTATCTGGAATAATACAAAGCACATCATATTCAATTTCGCCTGTAGATGGGTTGCGAAAAGAGATAGAAACACTAAAATTATTTAACTTACTCATTAAGTCTTTCATAACTGCGCTATCTACTGGAATAATACCGACTTCAATAGTTCTTTTATGATTAATGAAATCTACTACTGTATTTCCTGCCGCGTTTGTCTGTGAAATATAATTAGCCTCTGTATTAACCTTTAATTCACTTACATAATTTGAGTAATCTACACCATTAATTAAAAAATAACTCATATTTCTACCTCCTTTATGCTAGATTTAAAGCTAGTTTCCCGGTTTGCCTTGTCTGCTGATTGATAGTATTAATAGCAGTTTGCGCAAATACTTTACCATCTACATTTAGCACTATTGGAGTATTGCCGCCGCCAATTCTAGCAGATAGCATTGTAGCAAGTTTATCCATCCACTCTGTATTATTCTCTAAAGGCACTACAGCCTCTTTACCTTGCTCACCAATCAAAGCTAAAGTAGCACTATCTACAACGCCGCCCTTTGCCATTGCCGGGACGCTTAATTGACTAATCTTAGAAATATTAACGCCCGGAATTGCATTAATAATTCCAATAGCAAAGTTAATAGCAGAAATAAAACCATTAATAATTTTAACGGCTGTAGAAAGTACCTTATTAATTGCAGATTTAACAGTATTAGTAATAGCCCCGGCAATTGCTGAGCCTACATTACTAAAAATTGATTTGATACTATTCCAAATACCACTGAAAAAGCCTGTAATAGTTGAGAATACACGTTTCACGCCATCTACAGCGGCTTTAAATTTATCACTGAACCATGAACCAATACTTGAGAAAACCCCTGTAATGCCGCTCCAAATGCCTTTAAAGAAACTAGCTACACTACTAAATGCGTTTTTAATTCCTGTAACTGCCGATTTAAATTTTTCGCTAAACCAATCTTTTACCTTGTTAAAGATATTGGTAATAGATGTCCATAGACCTTTAAAGAAATTAACTACAGGCTTAATTACTTTATCATTAAACCAACTAGCAACTTTCCCCCAAATTTCTTTAATCTTTTCCCATGCTTTCTTTAGTGCCGCTACGATATCATCCCAATATTTAATACATAGGACGATAATAGCAATAACTGCCGCAATAGCCGCTACAACTAATAAATAAGGGGCTAGAGCCGCCATAGCCGCTACAGCTTGAGCCGCATGAGCCGCTACCAAAGCCCAAATAGTTGTTACTTGCGCCGCATCCATAGCCGCTTTAATAGCCGCTACAGCGTTATATAATCCAATAGCAGTAGCAATACCGCCAATAATACCAGCCATTACCGCTAAAATCTCTTTATGTTGTGAAATCCATTCAAAAGCCGCACCTAGAGCCTCAGCCAATCCACCTAACAATTCAGTTAGCAAGGGCATATAATTATCTGCCAGCTCTTGAATATATGGAACTACTAAAGCTAGAGCCTCATTAGCAAATTGGGTAAAAGCTGTAATAATAGGGGCTACAGCCTCACCTAATAAAGCCATAGTTTCTTGCAATTTGGCTTGTGCTTCATTTTGGGCTAATACTTGAGCATTATTTGATTCATATGTACTTGCGGCTTCACTGTATAAACCGTTTAGGGTTTCTCTGATTAACTTTTCTCTTTCTGCCTCTGTATTACAAGCCTCAAGTTTTTCATTAAAGGCATCTTCACTAATACCAGCCCAATTTAATGCATCTGCTAAACTGCCTGTAACCGTACCTACTTTTGCTGTTTCGTTAGCCGCCTCTGTTAGTCCCTCAATAGGCAAACTTGCGCCAAAAGTAGCGTAAACACCTTGACAAATATTTGTCCACTCTGATAAAGCCTTTTCCTCTGTAGTAAGTTTAGCTAAATGGTTAGCCGCCTCTGTAGCTTGTCCACCATCGCCCAAAACCCTATATAAATCGTTATAGGTTTCTTTGGCTACTTCTGCGCTACTTCCAGCCGTTTCGAATGCTGAAATTAATTTAGCTTGTTCTGCTCTGTATTCCGCCGTACTTGCGCCAAGAGCCAACAAAGCACCACCAGCCGCCGCCAGTCCTGTTACAGCCGCCTTTGCACCATTGGTAATAGCTGTACCCATGTTAGCAAATGTTTTATCTACATCAGCACTTGCCGCTTTTACCTGGTCTTTAAAGCCTTTTACAGATTGCTTAGCCTTTTCTACTCCTTGCCTTAACTTGTCAATCTCCGCAGAAATTATAACTTTTAATTCTTCATTCAACTTTTATTTGCACCTCCACGGAATTTTCTATTATAGGAATCTGCAAATTGTTTAAATCTTAAAGTTGATAATTCAGCTTGTTTTTCTGCTTTCTTTTCTTCAATCTCTTTACTATCAAATAAAGATGGATATACTGTAGCTATATCTGGAATCTTTGTGCTACTGGAATAAATGCGCCCTACAGACCTACCAACTAAATCAGCTAGAATATAATCAAAAGTAGCTCTTTCTTGAGCCTCAGCCTTTATAACTCTTTTCCTACTGGCTAAAGCTCTTTCCAGCTCCGCAAAAGTCATAGTCCAAAAATCATGCTCCGAAATACCCATATCTAAAGCATTATCAAGCCATTTATGAATATAATCACTATATAACCACGGGGAGTATTTACCCCCCTCAGTTAGTTTTTTTCGATTACCTCACCACTAGGCATTAACCCGGATACTTTATAAACCTCTACAATAACCGAAAAGAAATCCGTCATTGTATGAGATTCTAAATACTTATCAAAAATATCATAAGTATCATTAAGGCTAATACCATGTTCATAGGCTTGCAAACTAGCCCACAATACATTTACCATTTGGGAAACAGTGGGCAAAGTATCGCCATCACCAAACAAAGCTAAAGGATTACAGCCCAAAGCCTTTTCTAGTGCAATGGTATTTCTAGTATTAAGGCGCAATTTATAAACCTTATTACCAACTTCAAAATCATAATACATCATATATATTTACCTCTCTTTTTTTAAAAACTTGGGGCAAGGGAAAAGGAGAAAAACCCTTAACCCCAAGCCCCTAATATTAGGGATTAAGCAAACACCATTTCGGAATCTGGACGAATGCTTAAAGTATAAGTAAGTGCGGCATTAACGCCAACACCGTCAAGCTTTACAGAGCAAGAACCGCCAAAAGTGCAAGTTGCCCCATCTGATAACTCAACTTTCCAGCTCTGAGAATCTTCCAAAGCGGAAAGAGTTGTAAACTGTTCCTTTTCATACAGGAACTTAAAATCTAGGCTATCACCATAATTTTTAATACCATTGGTATACATATGTGCTGGGTCTGCTAAAGTGGTAATTTCGATACTCTCATAAGCAGAAATAGCCAAGTCGGGAATCTCTTGTAAATTAGTTAATTCTTTTTCACCATGAAAAAGCTTAATACCCTTAGAAATTACAGCCATATTTATTAACCTCCATTAAAAGACTCATAAGCTAAAGCCTCATAAGTCATAATTTTTTGAATCATTGTCGAATTAATGTCGTATAGCTCCCCTACTGAAACTCTTTTAAATCCAATAGGACGCAATACACTATCAATCTCTTTCGCATATTCGCTTAAAGCCGCAATATCATTTCCCCATACTTTTACAGTGTAACTAATGCGGCTGTACCCTACTGTATCTCCATATCTATCTACTGCGTTATTTCGCTCTTGATAGCTGATACAGGGGGTTTCAGTGCCGCTAGTTAGCCGTAGTTCGTAATGAGTTGGAAGAATGGTAGATAATGCGGCTACTAGCTCTTTATGATAATCAATCATTTAATAAACCCTCTCCCAAAATCATTAAAATATTTTCTTTATTTTCATCCAGTGCTGGACGCATAAAGGGCTTAGGGTGACTACCTTCAGTAATTACAGGGGTTAAGCCCTGCTCTCTTAACCAAGCCGCTGTTTCTTCTGCGCTTTCCCATGTATGGATTGTTTTTTGTGGTTTTCTGCCTGTGTTTTCTTCTACATAAACCCACGGCGTTTCCTTTCTACCTCCCATTGGATGGTTAGAAAATTTACCAGTGCCATATTCTACATAAGGCGCAGTCTCATAATTGGTATAGACAGTAACTTTAAAATCTTCAATTTTGCTATCAATACTAGGGGCAATCTCTTTTGGGGCTTTCATTCTTGCCGAACGCTCAACCAGTAAAGCCGCATTCTCAATACCTTGCTGAACTTTGTTAAAATCAGAAATGCCATCTAAAGCTTCTAGAATCGCTTCTAAGCCATCGAATTTTACAGACATAACTTTATACCACCTTAGCCATAAAAGCCGCTCTGAGCCGCCCATACTGGCTTACATAAAGCACTTTTAATTTTGCATCTCCGTATTGAATAACAAAACTGTCATTTACAGATTTATCATGCGTTAGCCCCATGTATTGCGCATTCTGATAAAGGATATTATCTTGAATATTTTGGGAAGTAGTAAAGATAGACATTTTTACTTGCCCCTTTACATCTTTTGATAGCTGGGGTTGCCCATATGCGTCCATTTCTCCAAAAGTGAAGTAGTCATAAGTACGAAAATTAGCGTTAATCATACTCATACCACCTTTAGTTTTCTCTTACGGTTTAGGATTGCTAATACCTCTGCTGGGTATCCGTCAATGTAATTTTCAGAAACACCGCTAAAAGATTGAGATAGTAAACCCTCTGTATTGATTCTATTTAACTTAATAATGGCAATCTTTAAAGCTACTGCCTCTAGTTCATAGTCAATAGTCCTATTACAATAAGCCTCTACCTCTGCTAAAGATTGCTTAGCAACTAGACCAATTAAGGCATCAGTATAATTACTTGCGGCATCCCCTAGCAAAATTTTAATTTCTTCAATCATTTAAAAACCCCCTAGGGTATAGGGGAGATTATTACCTCCCCCTATATTTAATTTAATTAAGCCGCATTAACAGTAATCTTAACTACCTTTGTAGCATCAGTTAGAGCAACTACAGCAACCTTGCGCACCCAGTACATGTTGTTTCTAGTATCTGCGTCACGCTCATATTCGGTTTCGGTATCTTTCTTAATAAAGACGGTTACAGCCTCTTTAGTAGCAAGATAGGCTTTACCCTTTGCGCAAGCCTTAGTAAGCACCAGAGGAACGCCGCAAACAGAACCGATATATCCGCTCATAACGATATCAGAGTTATATACCAAATCATCCTTTAAAGCCTTGCGAATAGCGGCTTTATCTGCTGGGGAAACCAAAAGGAAAAGTCCGCTCTCATTCTCCAAATTCATCTTTGCAATAGCATCAACAACAACGTCAAAGCTCCATGCAGTTGCAGTCTCTGCCAAAGTTGCCTTTTCATATTCTGCGATAGCCTTTGCGGTAAACTCATTAACCATATTATCTGCGGAATGCTCCAGACCAACGTCAACAATCATTGGGTCGGTCATTTCCTGCTCATCATAGAATGCAAACTTGCCCTGATAAGTCTTAACCTCATATTCTACAGGAGTAAAGGAAACGGTAATTTCACTCTTGTTACCCTCACCCATTGCCAATTCCTCGATAGCACCAGTAGAAGTGTAAACGTTAATAACCTTTTTCATGCCTGCATTGGCAGTCAAAGAGCTATCAATAGTCATATAGTTATTTAAATTAACCTGAGTAGTAAGGATGTCATTAACCTTATTGCTCAAAATCTCATTTTCATATACAGTATGTGCCATATATTAAAACCTCCAATTAGTTATACAAGTTGTTATATAATTCTGGATTAGTGCGCTTTAGCTTAGCCAATTCTGCAACGCTCATTTTCTTTGCACTATCCTTTGTAATTTCTGCCGCATTTACTCCATTACCTTTTGGGATATTCCCGGCAATTCTCTTTTCTACTTCCAGCTTTACAGCCGCTTTAAATAGCTTATCTAGCTTATCAATATTGGCTTGACTTTCTTCAATATCATCAGAAATATTTAGAATATCTGCAAATTCTGCTGAAAGACCTCTAGAAGAAAGAACGCTTTTCAATTCACTTCTATTGCGCTCAATCTGAAATTGGGCTAACTGCTCCTCTAGTTCCGCAATTCTGTTATCTTTTTCGGCTTTCTCTCTCTGTTCATCGTCCAGCTTAGCTAGTCCCAATTCTTTCTCATACTTCTTTTTCTGTGTCTTTAAAGCCTGTGAAACTCTCTTGTCGGCTTCACTCTGGATTAGCTGTAAAACTTCCTCTTGTGTATATGTTTTAGTTTCTGCGGCACTTCCTGCGCCATCTGCACCGCCTGTAACAACGTTGTTATTCATATCTTCCATAAATAAACCTCCATAAGTTCTGATTTTATGTAAACCAGCCCTTGTAAAATATTGGTACTTCTTTAACGCCTAGCCCCAAAAGGCAAGTATTAAATATAAAATTCATCCATTTCCATTTGCGTTCCAGCTACTTCTACTACTGGAATAATGCAACACCTACACCGGGGATGTGCTGGGATTGGCATAGTGCTATTTACAGGGAAATACTTCATATGTAAATCGCCGCAAACATCACAGCGTCTTTCATCATAATCCGCCCAAACTTGCACTTGCTTTACCCCTGTATCCTTGTAGCGTTGTTTAGCCGCCTCTGTTTGGATGTGCGTATATTCAGTTCTAACAATGCTATCAGCCCTGTTATAGCTCACTCCAAACCGCTCTACTAACCTTTTCTTTAAATCCTCAGTAGATTTACCAGTGAGAACGCAATCAATTAAATTTTCGTTTAGCTCTTGTTGTAATTGGCTAATATTGCTCCAGATTCTATCAGACCAACTTTTACCATCGGCGCACCAAATAGCCTTAATCATTTGTTCAGCCGTTTCATTGCTAATTTGGCTAAAACTGCCGCCATCCTGTAAAGCCATAGTTCTATAAATGCCTTTAAATTGATTCATAAATTGTCTAGACATTGTAGCGGCTTGTTTATCCCCTAGCTTTTCTAGTTCTTTTCTTGCCTGTACTTGCATTTTCCAGTAGGTATCAAGTTTATATAAGTCTGCTGGGGTTGCTGTAGCTCCGTTTTTAGTATCAATCAGAATCTTGTTATATGTATTTTCAAATTCCTTAATTACCCTATCCATAGTCCTTTGATAATACTTTTTTAACTGTTCCTCTGTTTCTTTGATACCCTTTTTAGTAACTGCCTCTTGCGCTTTAGCCTGTCGTTCTGCCCAATACTCATTTACAAAAGTATCTTTTGCGCTCATTAAACCGCCTCTTGTTCTTCATCCTCTGCATCAGTTCCAGAAGTAAGTCCGAATCCGTACATTTCCATATTTGCGGCTTTTTGCTCCTCTACTGCCTCTAGTTCTGCATTAACGTCCGTAATAAAAGGAATTTGAGAAAGTAGTGTAGCATCGGATACAGTGCCTTTTAGAGAATTAATCATATTGATTGTAGCTGTAATATCCTCTGGAATATTGCGCTTGAACTCAATTTCAATATCTCTAAATACGTCCTCTCCATACTTTAAAGAGGCAATACCACAAATAATCTCAATTCTCCGTTGCAATGCCTTTTCCATACTTGCGCAAATCTTAGCCGCCCTTGTTTCCATTCCTGTTAATCTGTATCTAATAGCAATACCAGAACTAACACCGCCTACAAAGGTTTCACTAGAAAAATCGGGACATTGCGCAATCCTGTAAATACTATCGTGAATGCGCCTCATAATGTTCTCTACTTGCGCATCATTAGCATTTTTAGTAAGCCATTCTGCATTTGCGTTATCTGGCAATACTAATACCCTGTTTTGCTTCATCGCGGCTACATCCTCCGCATCTGCTGAAACATTAGTTAATACTAAATAGGCATCACAAAAGGCTGAATAATCGTCAATTTCTGCGCTCAATAATTCATTGGCTGAATCCTGTAAGCCCATAATGCAGTCGAAAACGCTCTTTTCATCTGGTAAATAGAAAATATTAGCTGGGCATTGACTGAAATAGTGCGGCTCAGCTCCTAAGAAAGTAAGCTGTCCCTGTCTGCCGTTCATGGTATAGTGCTTAATATCATAATCACTATATACATCCACGTTATACCAGTCGGAATCGTCCCATTCATTATGTTTATACATACGAACGAAATACATTAAATCGCCTGTTAAACTATCATCATATACCCCAAAACATTGGCTAGGATTAATCAATCTAAATCTAACCTTGCTATCCGAATCTATGTACATTAATTCACAAGCTACACCAAAAGTAAGCGCATCTAATAGGAAATCTGCGTCTTGCGCTTGATAGTCGTTATATCTAAGGATATCCATAATATCTGTAATATCTGTATCACTTCTATAACTGATATATCCAGGCGTTGCTAAATAGCCTGTATAGCTATCTACAATATTTCGGCAATAGTTAATTACTGTTTTATTGCATGGCTTGCTAGGGTCTGAATAGGATTTATTTAGAATAGCCTGTTTACCATCATAGTAATGCTTATACCTAGTCAACTTAGGCTCTACATTTAAATGAAATCTATGAATCATTTTATAAAGTAAATCCGTTGTCAACTCTGTTTCTCTGTTTAAATAAAACATTCTAATCACTCCCCATAAACAACGCCGTACCTATTAAACAAAGCTAAAACCTCTGTATGCTTTACAATTTGTTTCTGCTGTCCATTATTCAGGCAATCATATACAGTTTGCAAAGCCGCCCTTGTTTCTTCAATAACAGCATTGGTATTATTAATCAATTCATTTTTAAGCATAGGCATTTACCCCCAATTGATTTAAGGCGTTAATATAGTCTGCCTCTGTTGCTACTTCTTCCTCTACTGGCTTTTCTACTTCCGTACAATCAGAAAAATCATTTACTTTTCTATAAAGTTTATAACAATAACCATCTCCATAGTTAATTACTAAGTTTTGATTATCTGCGATTGCCACATACATTCCATTTTCAATTAAAAATTTCATTAGCTTTCAATCCCCCAATCCCAGTCTGTTAAATGCCAAACTTGAACATTATAAACACCCGGTACAACTTCATAACCATTAGTCGCATGATGTCGAACATTTACAGTAAGATATCCTGTTTTCTTGCCGTTTGTAACATCAGTACAATATACAGTTGGAGTATGAATACCATAGTTTGTAACTGATACAGAGGACACACCGTTGCTCATAAGATTTACGACATTTGCAGTACAATTATTGTTTCCATACATAATGTGCATACTTCTATGATAAATTGTTGTAAATGCTCCTGATTCTACTCCTGTAATTTCTTTCGGAGAAATAAAGACAATATACGCGTCATTGTTAGTAAATGCGGTATACTTACTGCCTGGATTCTCTACACTTGAAAGTATATCCAAATTATCCACAGTATAAGTTACTACTGTTGTAGTAGACGCATCAATAGTAATATCTACATCAATAAACTTTACAGCACCAATACCACCGTTGCCCCCGGTTTCAATTCCTGCAATCTCTCCGGGCATCTGGTCTAAAGTCAATAACTCTGTACCCCCGGTTTTTTCTCTAATTGCATTACCAATAGCAGAAAGTTTCTCAATAAGTGCCATTCTCAATTACCCCCAACGCGTTATTAATTGCAGTTTCCACGTCTGCGGCGGTCTGATATCCAGCATCATTAGAAAGTTGGGAAACGTTCTTTGGAATTGCACTTCTAACTACATCATTTACAATACTACTACTAACCGCCCCAATATTAGCTCTTGCCGCATGTTTCTGTCCCTCTGATAAACTCTGAGATTCATAACTAATATAATTATCGGGAATATAGGTATCCTCTGGTAATGCTCCCACATCAGCGGCAGTCAATACCACATTACCTACTTTTCCATTAACAGAATTGACAGCACCAGAACCGCCGCCGCCTCTGTAAACTAATTCAATCGCCATTTACTCAACTCCTTAAATAAAATAAATGGGCTGTTTAAAACATAAACTTTGTGTATCAGTACAAATACAATACCAATACCGCCCGGATAACCCTTTTGTTTTATCTGAAGGTAGAATAAAACTCCATACTTCACCATCAAATACACCATCTACAATTGTCAAAAGGGCTAAATCATCATAAATCATTAAATGAGAATGAATAGCTACAATTTCTCCGCTATCATCTGTAATTTTTGCGGCAATACATGCACTTTCCCCGGCTGTTACTCTGATAGCATTTCCTACATATTCAATCATAATAAATTCCCCCTTATAATCCAAAAGCGGATTTATTAAACGTTTTTAGTTTTTGTTGTGTATAAATTTCACTATAGGCATATCGGCAAGCATCAATAGCGTGCGACCATTCATGCGTTGTTTCCTCAGTGTATTCCCCTGTAACCTTGCTTTTTATATAGCTAAAGTTCTCTAATTCTGTTATAAAGCTCTTACATTTAGGATGAACAATAATCAAATGGTCCTGTAAAAACATTAACCCGGCGCGCACACTGTCCCTACCCTTTGCGCAAGGTACAGCGTTAATGCCCTCTTGCTTGAAAAACTGTATTGTTCTAGGCTCAGCCGCATCTACAAATAATCTATTCTTTTTCAAGTTCATATTTCCAATAGCTGTAGCAAGCTCTGTTAATTGGCATCCAGATTTATAAAACTCATTAAATACATAAATCGTCTTATTTTCTTTATCGTAGAGTGTATCCACGATTGCGCTAGGGTCTATCCAGCCTACATCCATGCCGCTCCTATGCTCCATACCTCTAGCCGAAAGTTCCATAGCATCGAACTCTTGTGTTTTCCAGTTAGTCAATACTAAGCCTTCAGAATCAACTCCCCATTCACCTAACCCATAAACCCGGTATTTACTAGGGTTTCTATGCTCCAGCTCGTCCAGCTCAGCTATATACTCAGCATTTAAAAAGGGATTGTCTTTGTATGTGCTATGCGTATAGATAAAGCTAGTAGGGGGGTTTACCTCGCAAAAGTCAAATAACCATGAATTGCGGCTAATTGGATTAAAAGCCATTATAATTTGTTGATTTGGGGTATTGCCTCTTAAACGCAAATTCAATTGTTCTACTATTGGTTTCGGCACTTCATAAACTTCTTCAATGAAAATACAGCCTACATTATTCAGGCTTAGCAATTTTGTTTCTTCATCTAAACCCAAAAAAATTATCTCACTGCCATTTGGAAACCTTATATTAAAGTCCGTTTCCCTTATCTTTACATATGGAGTTAGCCCCCATTTAGAAATAATGTCCTTAAATAAGCTAAAGCAAGTATTTCTAATAGTTGTAGCAGTACGGCGGCAAACTAATATTTTAATCTTCTCTCTGCAAGCCCTAATAACTAGCTTTTGGGTAATAAAGTAGCTTTTAGCACTACCAGCACTCCCCATGTATACTTCCCATCTATGGGAATAATCCAAGAGTAAAGGGAAAAACTTAGGAACGAACAGAGATTTTTTAATATTTAGTTTTACTTGCGCCATATATAAAACCCTCTGTTAGCTAAACAATGCTTTCCAAGTATTAGCCCCTACAATACCGTCTTGTTTTAATCCTTGTTTCTTTTGGTATTCTTTTACCGCTCTTTCTGTATCATTGCCGTAAACACCATCTGCGGCAATGCCTAAAAGGGCTTGCAATACCCCTACAAACTTATTTTTATCTCCGGGGTATAAAGTAGGTAAGGAAACTGTAATTTTGCTTACTGTAGCTAACTCTGTATTAGCTGGGCTATTGCTAGGGCTATTCCCTCCAAAAGTAGAAACATTACTCTTGCCGCCATCATACCAGAAATATTTATTTGCCCTTGTATCAATATGTGTAAAGGTCTTATATACTCCAATTCCCTTTACTCCGATACTTTCCGCATATTTAGCAACCTCTTTCGGCTCTACTCCCTTTACTACAATATCTGCGGCTTTTCCTAATACGTGATTACTCTTTTTTGCCCCACCTACATTTTTATTATGTACGGCGCATCTATAGCCGCTATTAATTGTTATAGGCTGTCCGAAATGTTCCCTAATTAGCTGTAAATACTTGACTAGCTTAGAATCAATCAAAGTTTTATTACAATACTTGCCGCATTTGCAATCAAATTCAGTAGAACTAAAATTATCTGTTAGCTTAATAGCCTTGCCTTTTGTGTATGTTTTCATAGCTTAGCCCTCATTCCTCAATATTGATTTCAATATTAGTATTGATATCTGCCTCTAGCTTTTGGTGTTGCAGTCCTAATTGCTTTTGGAGTAAATCAAGTGCTTTTAATTGTGCTGTAGCTCCGTATATTTCATCCTCTTTATCAGCAAAAGCAATATCCGCTAGTTTTAAAGCTACTCTTTCCGCACTGATACAAGCGGCGGCAAAAGCCTCTTTTTGTAGCTCTGTAATATATTCTTTAATCTCTGGCTTTCTAAATGTCTTGCAGTATCTTTTTCTAGCATCTTCAATACAGCATCCATAAACTAATTGGTAAGCTCTACTAGCATTACCGCCATTTAAAACATACTCTTGACAAAAAGCCTGTTCTTTCTTTGTTAGTGCCATTGCCGCACCTCCCTTTATATAAAGTAAAATTTATAATCTATATCTATAACTTTCTCTGTCCAAAAGATATAAAAAAATAGGGAAAAGCCATTCTACCAGCTTTCCCCTTTAATATTATTTTACTATAATTTTTCTGCAAACTCAAATTTTCGCCCAATTCATCTATCCAAAAGGCAAAAAAAAAATAGGGAATGCTTGCGGCACTCCCTAAATCATATTTTATTCGCACTCCTCCGCATATACGCATACATGGGAAACATCTGCAACCACAGTAAGCATAGCACCGCATTCAGGGCAATTTGCATCCAAATAAAGTTGTGTCCCATTATCATTTGCATCATGTACCTTACTAGCCTCAAAAGGCTTGCCGCACATAGGGCAAAGCCAAAATGACTTAGAATCGTAATTTTTCTTAACCAGTTTCATTTGTCTTTTACTCCTTTAAAAATTTCTTTATACAGAAATACCCCCTATCTATGTGGTGATTTCCATAGATAGAGGGTATCCCTTGTCCAAGCGCGGTCACATCAGAAAAAGAGGCAACAGGCGGTTTGCCATATGTGACCGCAAATAAAATACCAGATTATTCTGATTTTGTCAATAGGGGAATTGGGATTTTTTGGAGGAATTACTCTGCGTCAATAAAATGACTTGTGGTATTAAAGAACATGGGGTTATTGGCTGAAATGTAGATTCTAAGCGCATTTTCGTCTACCTCGCAACTAACTACATCAGTAAACCGCAAGAATCTATAAGGGGCATCAAGATACATTCCCCTATATTCTACTTTGCCTGTATGATTGTTAACTATCATAACAAAGGCTTTATAGTTTAGGAATCTTTGCCCAAACTCTAAAAGTTGCATTTATTCCATCTCCTTTGCATTTGCGCCAGCTTCTAAAACGTCTGCTAATTTAGGGCAAATTAAATCCATATGTCTGGCAAAATCAATAGCCCCCATAGCATAATGATAATTTTCTTTCTGAGTGCCTAAATCGTTATCTTTAATATTTTCGATAGCGTCCAGAATGAAAACCACAGCCTTTTCTATTACATCCATAGTATCACCTCCTTGTTATATTAGAATAATGATATATTAGCAGATATTTCCATTTTGTCAATATCCAAAAGGCAAAGAAAAAGAGGGGCTATTAAAGCCCCTCTAGTAATTTATTATTTCACCGCTCTTTTTCATATCAGAAACAATTAACCAAAATGTTTCGAACTCTAAGCTTGTTAATAAATGCCCATGCCCTTTGATTACATTAAATTCATCTTCTAGTAAATCCCATAACCAATTTGGATTGCATTTATACTTTTTTGCAACTCT
>JAEIGA010006997.1_pt1 | contig 17157 bp, 14 predicted proteins | sample 9270691 | NCBI WGS metagenome assembly JAEIGA01 (sample SAMN17057246, study PRJNA624740) | gut metagenome | biome: biome; isolation source: fecal sample | host: Bos grunniens | place: China: Xizang | collected 2019 | reverse complement strand
TCACTTTTACTTGGTGGATTCTTGGTTTATCGCAATCGAAATTTCGTTCCGCAGATTTCAAAGAAAGATGGACGGCTCATAGTCGGGCTTATGTGGTTGTTGATTCCGATTTTGGGAGCATTGCCTTTTGCTTTCGATACTCGGCATTTTGGTTTGATAGAGGCTTTGTTTGAATCCTTCTCGGGATATACAACAACCGGAGCAAGTGTTGTTGATGATGTGGAATCGCTTTCAAAAGGTTTGCTGTTTTATCGCTCGTTCACTCAATGGATTGGAGGATTGGGATTTGCTTTTCTTGTGATTGTTTTTGTAAGAGACTTTCCCGATGGAGCGAAAAACCTTTTCAATGCAGAATTTAACTCGATTGAGAAAGAGAAAGACCGTCCGCATATCAAGAATACTGTTTTCAAACTGTTTGTTATTTATTCTGTTTTTACTATTGCTTGTTTCGTGCTTTTGAATCTTGGAGAAATGAATTCTTTTGAGGCAATCTGTCATACGTTTTCAACGATTTCCACGGGCGGATTCACGGTTTCCAACAACAACATAGGAACTTATGGCAACTATTCGCAAATCGTGATTATGGTTTTTATGTTTCTATCTGGTATAAGCTACTTTCTGATGATTTCTTTCTTCAACGGCAAGTTCAAAAAGCTGTTCAAAGACGAGCAATTGCGAATGTATATCCGTGTAATTTTGTTTTTCTCGATTGGATTCTTTTTATATTTTCTTCTTTCCGGACAATCAGAGGTGAGAAACAGCATAAGGACTTCTCTTTTCTATGTTATATCAACCGTAAGTAGCACAGGATTTGACTTGAAAGCAAATAACATCGGATTGTTTGCCTCTGCCTGCATGATAGTTCTTATGTTCATCGGCGGTTGTAGTGCATCTTCTTCGACAGGTCTTAAAATGATTCGTTTTACCATTCTTTTGAAATACATACCTGTTGCACTTAAGCGAGTGTTTCACCCTCGTGCTATAATTCTTGTAAGATACAACGGAAAAGGATTGAGAGATGAAGAGGTGAAACCAATATTCGGATTTTTCTTTTTGTTTTTGGCAATATTCATGATAGGAATCATCGCTCTTACAATGGCGGGTAACGATTTGGTTTCTTCACTTGCTTTGTCCGCAGCTTCAATCAGCAATATCGGACCGATAATGGGAACGTTCGCAGAGGGCTTTTCGTATGGTGGATTGAATGTTGCATCTAAGTCGATTTTGATTGCATTGATGTTGATAGGGCGTTTAGAGATATTTGCCTTCTTTGCGGTTTTTTCTCCGAGTGTTTGGAAAAGAGGATAAGAAGAAAGGGACAATGAAAATAAAGGATGAATGATTATGAGGGCTGAAGACAGAAAACAATTTTTGATATTGGTCAAAGTATTGGGGCTTTTGCTGATGATAGAAGCAGGATTTATGTTTCTATGTCTTATTCCTGCCGCTGTTTATAAGCAAGGGGATTTTCAGCCTCTTTTGTTTTCGGGTCTGATTACTTGTTCGGTTGGAGCAATTGGGCGATTTTCATGCAGGAATGTAAAAGCGGATATAGACAGACGGCTTGGCATGCTGATAGTTGCTTCAATCTGGATTGTGATGTCTGCTTTTGGTACACTGCCTTATCTTTTGAGTGGAAGCGTGAGTGATTTTACAACGGCAGTTTTTGAAACAGTTTCGGGATTTACAACAACCGGAGCAAGTAATCTTCAAGATGTGGAGTCCGTACCAAAAGGCGTTTTATTTTGGCGAAGTCTTACACATTGGATTGGCGGAGTGGGAATTGTCGTAATCGTCATCTCGTTTATTCCCTTTGTAGGCGGTGGGGCTATGGCTTTGTTTTCGGCAGAGGCAACAGGACCCGATAAAGTCAGAATTTCACCTAAAATCGGAGAAACGGGAAAAATCATCTGTTCAATCTATTTTGCATTGACTGCAATCTGCTGTTTGGTTTATTGGCTTTGCGGAATGGATTTCTACGATGCGGTAAACCATGCTTTTTCCACGCTTGCATCGGGAGGATTCTCGACAAAGAACTTTTCAGCCGCAGCTTTCTCACCGCTTTTGCAGTATATGATGATTCTCTTTATGATTCCCGCAGGTGTCAACTTCATATTGATTTATCATTGCTTGAAAGGTAAGTTTTCGTATTTGAGAAAGAGTGAGGAATTTTGGGTTTACATCTTTGGAATTTTGATAGCATCTCTATTGATTTTTGTTTTCATCTTTCCGCAATCGCAAGATGTGGAATCAGCTCTGAGACATGCACTTTTCCAAACCGTATCGATTTTCACTTCAAGCGGATTTGTTACAAGCGATTACACACTTTGGCATTCGTCTGCAATTTTGGTTCTGATCTTTCTTATGTTTTCGGGAGCAATGAGCGGTTCGACAACGGGAGGATTAAAATTGGTGCGTGTCATTCTGCTATCGAAAAATGCCGTTCGTATAATCAAGCAAGGTGTTCATTCGAATGCGTATTTTCCTATCAAGTTGGATGGCAAGGTAACGAAAGATGGGGTGATGGATAACGTGATGGCGATATTCCTTTTGTGCATCATAATGTTGCTTTTGTGCATTGCGGGGCTTATTCTTACGGGTTTGGAACTTGAAGAGGCGTTGGGAGCGGCAGTAAGTTGTACTTTCAATATGGGACCCGGCTTGGGAAGAAACGGAGGCTTCGGGTCGTATGCCTATATGCCCGATTCGGCAAAGTGGATTCTTGCTACGGTAATGTATCTCGGACGTTTGGAGATAGCAACCGTTGTTGCGTTGTTTATGCCTTCGTTTTGGCGAAAATAAAACAAAGATTCGTTTGAGCGAAATCAAGATTCAGCAAATTAAAACAAAGAATCATTTTACTGAAATCAAGAAACAATTCACTAAAAACAAATAAAAAAACCTGCTTATTTGTTTTAAGCAGGTTTTAAGTGTGTTATGTAGAAATTTATTTGCGATTCAGACTTGTTTTCTTAGCCTTTTATGTGGATTACTTTCTTGGTTTCGAAAAACTCATCCTCAAAATAATCGCTTATGTTAAAGACCTTGTATGGTTTTTTGACCTTTGATAGTTCTTCAGTCAAATCACCGCCTTTCAAATAGAGAATGCCGTTTGGCAAATCATGGTAACGTATGTTCGAAAACTTGCCTGTTGTCCATGGAATAAAGTCTTCGAATGTCGTAACGGCACGACTGATGATGAAATCGAACTTTTCTTGCACTTTTTCGGCTCTTGTCTGCATGCTTCTCACGTTTTTCAGCTCCAAGGCTTCGGTTATAGCTTGCACAACTTTGATTTTCTTGCCTATTGAATCGACTAAGAAAAATTTTGTCTCTGGAAACATAATCGCAAGCGGCAATCCGGGAAATCCTCCTCCTGTTCCAATGTCCAAGATATTGCATTGAGGCTTGAATTTACACACTTTCGCAATTGCCAAAGAGTGTAAGATGTGATGAATAAAAAGATTCTCCGTATCCTTTCTCGAAATCAGATTTATCTTATTGTTCCATTGTAAAAATTCTTTTTCGAATCGTTCGTACAAATCCAATTGTGTTTCGTTCAGTTCGGGAAAATAGTGTTTCAATTTCTCTCTCATAGCGTTTGGTTTATTGATTCGAATGTTTACTTTTCAAGTTCTGTTTCAGGGTATATTTGATTCCATAGGCTGCTGTCGCCTTTCAAATATTTGTCAAACCAAGCGAAAATCGTGTTATTCCATTGCATACGTTTCTTGTGCTCGACTATTCCGTGGTCTTCTCCTTTCACGTTTACAAATTGCACATCCTTGCCCAATATTTTCAAGGCATTGTACATCTGAATGCTTTCTCCGACAGGTACATTGGTGTCAGATGTTCCATGCAACAAAAGAAGAGGAGTGTTAATCTTGTCTGCGTTGAACAGAGGTGAGTGTTCGGTATATAGTTTTGGTGCATTCCATGGGTATGAAAACGCACTTGCTGCTGCCGAATAGCCGTATCCCCAATATCCTTCGCCCCAATAAGATGTTATGTTTGAGATTCCTGCATGCGAAATAGCCGCCGCAAAGATGTCTGTCTTCGTTATAAGGTATTGAGTCATAAATCCGCCGTAGCTGGCTCCCATACAACCGATTCTTTCCGCATCGATAAAGCTGTGAGTCTTGCAGAAATCTTTCACACACTTGATAATCTCGTCCGCAGTCTTGTCTCCCCACGCATTAACGTGTCTTGCAGCAAATTCTTGTCCGTATCCGATAGTGCCGGATGGGTTAAGGACGTAGACAACAAAGCCTCTGGCGGTGTAAAGGTAAGGACTGTATCTGAAAGCAAAAGCTCTGTCGGTCGGAGTCGTGCCTCCGTAATAGTAAACTATCAAAGGATATTTTTTGTTTGCGTCAAAGTCGCTCGGAAGGTAATATCTGCCTTCTATCAATCCTGTTTTGGTTTCGTTGTTCCAAACTTCCATTTTTCCCAAATCAAGTTGTGCGTACTCTTTTTGCTTAGGGAAGTAAATCTCTTTGCAGTTTCCGTTTTCTGTTTCGAACAATCGGTCCGGTTTATTGTAGTTTTGTCCGATGAAAAGTGCAAATGAACTGTTTGGAGTGCAAGAGTAATCGTTTATAATGTCGCAAGGAAGGTTCTCTTTTTCGACTTTGAAATCTTCGTTTGGTAAAAGCGTATAGACATTTACCGAATCCTTGTCGGTACAAAGCATAACGACTTTGTCGCCTTGAACATCGAAAGAATTAACCGAAGGATTGAAATCTTTCAAAACAGGAATCGGTGCTTTCGATTTAAGGTTGTAGGCAATCACTGTGTTGTTGTAGATGTTCGGAATTTGGTTTTTCTTAACCTTTGCAGAAACAGAGTTGAAGGCTTCGCAAGATGAGTGCAACAAAATCAAACTATCGTTGAAATAAGCCGCATTGCTGACAAAGCTGTCTTTGAATAGCGAGTCCAAAACAAGGGTTTGCAAATCCAATTCATAGAATACGTTATATCCGAACGGACGTTCTGTCATCTTTTCATAGGAAACGGAAATTAAAGCTTTTTTATCGTCTTTTCTTATGTCGCATAGATAGACGTTATGGTGAGAATAAGTCAAGCGTTGCAAAGATTCGTCGCCCAAACGATAAAGGTAAAGGTCGCTTCTCTTACGCCATTGATCGCTTATTCTGTCATCGGGAGCCAAAAGCCTGTAAACGTCTTCTTTTTTCTGAGTCGAAGTCTCTTTTATCGAGATTATGAATCCTTGTTCGTTGTTCAAAAAAGTTATACCGCCTTCAGGAATATCCTTTGCAATGACTTCTTCGCTCAAAGTCTTAGGATCGAAAATCACAAGCGAGTTTCTGCCGTTTATCTTTTTGGTATAGTAAAGCAAATCGCTTTTTGGCAACCAGGTTAAGCCGAAGTTGCTGCCGCTTTCTTTCAAAAGCTTATTGTCTTTCGCGTTTTTGAGTTGCCAGGTCCAAGTATTCTTTCCGCCATTGTCTCGATCGTAGAATTTCAAAAGGTAATAGCTCGCCGTAGGAGATAAATCCACCGAATACAATGTGCGTCCGCAAAGCATGCTTTCCAATGTCAGTGCTTGTTTGCTGTCTGTGGATTTGATTTCTGCCGATTCGCTTTTGCAGATGATTTGAAGCGTAGATTCACCTTCTTCAATCATAAGCGTGATACGCATATCGTACACTCCGATTTCGTATTCGGCTTCGATGGTTGTTGTATCGGTTTGTGCGGTCTTTTTATCCTTGCTTGCCTTTACGAAATCGGCCTTGAAGGCTGCTGAAGACACTATGTCGAAAGCTATTTTCTCTTGTTTAGGAACAAACATCTTGAAGGCAAGGCTTACAAAACGTGTTTTGTTGCCGGAATTGCTGAAACGGAACGTGCCATCCGTTTCGGCGGTAAGGCGATTGATGTAGTTGCCATCGAAAGCAGGTACTTTCAAAGCTGAGGACAGCTCGAATTGTTTGCCGTTTACATCGGTCGAGTCTATGATTGCAGGAGCTACAAGGCTGTAATCTTTGTACAAATCAAGACTTTCAACGTTTTTCTGTGCCATTGAAGCCAATGAACAGAAGAAACATAAACATAAAACATAAAATCTTTTCATTTCAATCAAGTGTTTTTGATATTTTTTACCATAAAATAAAACTAATCTGCAAAATTAAGCATTTACTTCCGAACACGCTGTAAATCGAATCGAATAAACGTAAAATTAAATCAAAGAAACAATTTTCTGTTTTCAAGAAACAATCCAACGAAACAAAGAATCATTTCGGTGAAATACGAAACGAATTGTTTTTTGCGTTGAAATCAAAGAATCAAACCCAATAAGAGATGAACGATAAGGAATATATGCGTATGGCAATCGAGTTTGCGAAGGATAATGTGGCAAATGGCGGCGGTCCGTTCGGTGCTGTGATTGTCAAAGACGGGCAGGTAATAGCTTCTTGTGGCAACAGTGTTACTTTGGACAATGATCCGACGGCTCATGCCGAAGTAAATTGCATACGCAAAGCTTGTAAGAAATTAAACACTTTTGATTTGAGCGGTTGCGTTCTTTACTCCTCATGCGAGCCTTGCCCTATGTGTTTGTCGGCTGTTTATTGGGCAAGATTGGATAGGCTGGTTTATGCGGCAACTCGAAAAGATGCGGCGACGGCAGGCTTTGACGATGATTTCATTTACAAAGAAATTCCACTCGAAGACGATAAACGCAGCCTAAAATGCGAACATATCGATTGCCAAACAGCATCTTTACCTTTTGATGCTTGGAGAGAAAAAAGCGATAAGACGGAATATTAAATCGAATTCTTTGCTTTGTCGGACTGGTGCTTTGTGTGGTAAAACTTACAGCACTCTTTGAGCGTGCATTCTTCGCATTCCGGCTTGCGAGCCTTGCAGATATAGCGTCCTAACAATATAAGGCGATGGTGAAGCAGGGCTATGTCCGATTCGTTCTTCAGATTGCTCATCAGTTGCTTTTCTGTATCGAGAGGTGTCTTTGCTTTGTCGGTCAGACCTATGCGACGGCTGACACGATGTACATGTGTATCGACAGGCATTACTGATTGATTGTAAAGAACTGCACAAATAACATTTGCCGTTTTGCGTCCGACTCCTGCAAGTGTTGTTAATTCTTCTCTCGTTTCAGGTAAAATTCCATTGTAAACCGATTCGAGTCTTTGCGACATTTTGAGAAGATTCTTGCTTTTGGCATTCGGATAGGATATGCTTTTGATGTATCTCAAAATCTCTTCTTCCGAACTCTCGGACATTTGTTTTGCAGTCGGAAAACGCTTGAATAGTTCCGGCGTAACGAGGTTTACACGTTTGTCTGTGCATTGTGCAGAAAGTATGACTGCAACCAAAAGTTGGAAAGGTGTGTCGTAGTTCAATTCTGTTTGAGCATCGGGAAACAAACCTTTCAGTTGTTCGAATGCAATGGCGTATCGTTCTGTTTTTTTCATTTTTCGCTCAATTCAAATTCGACAATAACAGGCTTATGGTCAGAAAAAACATAGTCTGCACAAAGATAGGTGAGCGGATTTATGTTTTCGGAACAGAAAATGTAGTCTATACGATATGAAGGTAAAGGTCCGACATACGTTCCCGAAAAACCGCTACCGACTTGGCAGAAACTATCCGAAGCATATTTGGAAAATTCGTGATAGGTGTAAGAAAAGGGTGTCGAATTGAAGTCTCCGACAAGAAGGTATTTGTGTTTTGTTTGTTGCAAGATATTAGTTATCTGTCTGGTTTCCTCACTTCGAATTTTGTTTGCCGAAATGAGTTTGCCAACAATGCTTTTTGAAGTTTCTTTATCCAAGACATCTCCGCTTGCTATCTTACCTACTTGTTCTTTTTCTTCGGGCAGGATTTTGTAAGATGCAAGATGCAGATTATAAACTCTGAAAGTTTTGGTCCCTTTCTTTATGTCGGCAAAGGTAAAAGAGTTAAAATTCTCTAACATTGGGAAGAGACAGCCTGAGCGATCTATCTTATATTTTGAGTAAATAGCGTTTCCGCCTACCGACCACTTGTTATCTATCGGCGAATAGTGGTAATCGTATCCCAATTCTTCAATCATACGACGATGAAATGCGTGTTGCCCTTTTTTAGCCGAAGAATACTCTTGAAGACATACTATATCGGGATGTTCATTCTTGATTACATTGAAAATAGAATCGCAATTGCGTTGTCTTAATTCAGAAGTCTGTTGTGTCTCGTGAGAAAAATAACCGACGTTATAAGTCATCACTTTAATCTTTTCGGTTTCGTTTTCTGCCGTTCTTTCTCCCGAAAAACCGACAAGGCGAGGTATGTATCCGAAACCTATGAAGATTGTTGCCAAAGGTACAATGATAAACTTCCATTTCCAAAATGCCCAAAGGATACAAAACAAGAGATTTATCAAAAGAGCAAAGGGATAAAGGTAGTTAAAAAGCGATAGAAAGGAAAAAGATTCCGGGCGGATGTATGAGCCTGCGTACGTTCCCAAAATAATGAGAACGAAGATCATATTCACAATATATAATATGCGTTTAATCATATAGAGTCTTTGATTAGTGTTTTATCGGTTGCTTCTGGCTTTTCGGTTTTTTGATTAGCGTTTTCATCGGGCGTAATATCGGCAGATGAATTATCAAAAACGTCAATCAACCATTTCTCGTTTGATTTGCTTAATTTCCAAACGCATTCTGTTTTATTTCCGAACTGATCGGTTGCAACAACTGTAACAATTGCTTTTGTACCTTTTATTTCTACCGATTTACTTTCCCATTCCTTGTAAATCACAATGTCGTCTCCGAATGTCTTTACAAAGTCTAACCATTTTGTCATTTGAGGAGAACAAATAGAATTCAAAGATTTGAAATCCCTTTTGTTTATATTTTCGTAAAAGGAATCAAGTGTTGTGTCGATGGCTTTTCGATCGCTGTCAGTCTTTGTGCAAGAGACTGTGGCGAAAATAAAAACCAACATTATAATTGCTTTTCTCATAAACCAAAAACGCTACTTAATTGTTTCGAATTGCAAATTTATGCAATATTGTTGTAAATTTGCAGTTTGAAAAACGAAAAAATAAGCTTTCGAATTGGCAAAAGGAGATAGTGTTTGTTTATTTTGCCAAAACAAAGCGATAAATAAGTTTAATTATGTCGATAGCTGAAAACATAAAACATTATCAGTCGCAAATGCCTGCTCAAACCGAACTGATAGCTGTTTCAAAGACCAAACCGATTGAGGATTTGCAACAAGCCTATGACGCAGGACAGAGACTCTTTGGAGAGAACAAAGCGTTGGAAATGAGAGATAAGTATGAAGCCTTGCCGAAAGATATTCTTTGGCACTTCATTGGTCATCTTCAAACAAATAAAGTGAAATACATAGTGCCGTTTGTAGCTATGATTCACTCGGTTGACAGCCTTAAACTCTTGTGTGAAATCAATAAAGAGGCTAAAAAATGCGGCAGAGTTGTGGATTGTCTTTTGCAAGTCGATATTGCTCACGAGGAAACAAAGTTCGGAATGGACGATGAACAGATTGAGCAGTTGTTGATTTCAGAAACATTCAAAGAACTCGAAAACGTAAGAATTTGCGGTTTGATGGGAATCGGTTCGATAACCGATGATATGAACCAAACGCAGAAAGAGTTCCATCATCTTCAAGAATTATTCGAACGAATCAAAGAAAGATTTTTCCAAAACAAAGATTCATTCAAACACCTTTCGATGGGGATGTCGCACGATTATGAAGTGGCAATTTCAGAAGGCAGTACACTTGTGAGAATCGGTAGTTCGATATTTGGTTTAAGAGATTATAGTTCAAATAATTAATAAAAGATGTTGTTTTTTTGAACAGTAGAATAACAGCATTTAGGAAATAAATTCGTACTTTTGCAGGCGGATAAAAGATAACACTTAGTCAAAAATGGAAGAGAGAGAAAGAGAAGAAGTATTTTCAAAAGCAGTTAAAGCAGGAAAAAGAACATATTTTTTCGATGTAAAGGAAACAAAACAGGGTGAGCGTTATATAACCATAACCGAGAGTAAGAGAAAGTTCGATAACGGCGATGGAACATTCAGCTATGAGAAACATAAAATTTTTCTTTACAAAGAAGATTACTCAAAGTTCAAAAACGCTCTTGACGGCGTGATAAATTTTGTTGAAACTGGCGAGATACCTGTTTTTGAAGATGAAGAAATCAGCAGAATCGAGGAAAGCTTCGACAAAGAGATTGAAGAAATCAGATTTGAATAAGATATAAAATTGCGAAAGCAAGAGAGAAGCTGCTTCCAATGGGCAGCTTTTTTTGCAAAACACTAAGAGGGTATAAATGGGTAAGGTAATAGCTATTGCAAATCAAAAAGGTGGAGTAGGAAAGACGACAACGGCAATCAATCTCAGTGCTGCACTTGCGGTAATGGAGAAAAAAACGTTGCTAATCGATGCAGATCCGCAGGCAAACGCCTCTTCGGGAGTCGGAATCGAACCTCAGAGCGTACACAATGGTATATATGAATGTCTGATAGGGGGAACGGCGGCCAAAGATGCTATTGTTGAAACGGAAACTCCTAATTTGTATCTTTTGCCTGCAAGTATTGATCTTGTGGGTGCAGAGGTTGAACTTCCTAAACTTGAAGATAGAGAAGAGAGATTGAGACAAATGATTGCTCCATTAAGAGAAGAGTTTGACTATATCATAATCGATTGTTCTCCATCTTTGGGTTTGGTTACCATAAACGCCTTTACTGCAGCCGATAGCGTTATTATACCGGTTCAATGTCAGTATTTTGCATTGGAAGGCTTGGGAAAATTGCTCAATACCATAAGAATAGTTCAAAACAGGCTTAATCCGTCATTGGAAATAGAAGGAATACTGCTTACAATGTTTGATACTCGTTTGAGATTAAACAAACAAGTGGCAGAGGATGTGAGACATCACTTCAAACAAATCGTGTTCGATACGATTATATACAACAATGTGAAACTTGCGGAGGCACCAAGCCACGGCTTAAGTGTGATTATGTACGATGCAAGTAGCACAGGAGCTGTCAATTATATGAATTTGGCGGCAGAAATCATTGAAAAACACACATCAAAAGAAGAATAATTTAAGCATGGCAGCAAAAAAAACATCGGCATTGGGAAAAGGATTGGAGGCATTGTTAGGAAATACGGTTGTAAACAGAAACGATGCGGAGGTAACAAGCCTTACGGCAGAGCTTAGCTACATTGCTTTGAATAAAATAGACCCTAATCCCGATCAACCGAGAAAAGAATTTGATCAAGCAACACTTGACGAACTTGCACAATCGATAAAAGAAAACGGAATCATTGTTCCGCTGACCGTAATTAAAGAAAACGGTCGATATATCTTGATTGCAGGAGAAAGAAGATACAGAGCTGCCAAATCGCTTGGCTTAAAAGAAGTACCTGCTTATATAAAGGTTGCTACCAAAAAGGAAGTTATGGAAATGGCATTGGTAGAGAATATTCAAAGAGAAGATTTGAATGCCATCGAAATAGCGTTGTCGTTGAAGGGATTGATAGAAGAATGTAATCTTACTCAAGAACAAATGAGCGAACGAATAGGAAAAAATCGTTCAACCATAACAAATTACCTCAGATTGTTGAAACTGCCTGCAGAAATTCAGCTTGCACTCAGAAATAATCAAATATCGATGGGACACGCACGCACTCTTGTAAATATGGAATCGGAAAGCGAGCAAATCGATATATTGAAACGAATTATCGAAAAGGAGTTGTCGGTAAGGCAGGTTGAAGAATTGGTTAAGCAAAGCAAAGAAAAACAACAACCGAAAGCCAAACAAAAGAAACAACTTCCTGAATACCATAGTTCGAAAAAAGAATCACTTTCTTCACGTTTGGAAACATCAATCGAAATCACACGTTCGCAAAGAGGAAAAGGCAAGATAACCATATCGTTCAAGAATGACAAAGATTTTGAACGAATAATGTCTTTGCTCGAAAGATAAATCGAAATGATGAATGCACGCAGATTCATCGTATTTCTTTTGTTTGTCTTGCTGATAGGTCAAGGCGTAAGTGCACAACAAAAAAGCGAATCAATAAAAGCGCATTCGCCCAAGCGTGCAACAATATATTCCGCCATTCTACCCGGAATGGGACAGGTTTATAACAAACAAATATGGAAGGTTCCAATAATCTACGCACTTGGAGCAACGACTGTTTACGTTGCAATCGATAATTACAAAAATTCAGTAAAATTTAAGGATGAGTATTTCAATCGTCTGAACGGCAATACATCGGAATTGCTTGCCGATTATCAGACTTACAGCGACGAAAGTATATTATCCTTGCATCAAGCCTACAACAAAAATTTTCAATTGGGAATAATCATAACCGGAGCCGTGTATCTGCTCAATATTGTCGATGCAATGGTTTACGGACACTTGTTCGACTTCGAGATAAACGAAGATTTGGGAGCAAGTATCAGACCTTTTGCCACTCCGAGCTTCGGTTGCTTTTCACCAAGCATAGGAATGAGTTTATCAATCAGAATGAAATAAAAACAAAATAAAATGAGAACACTTGTAAAGAACATAAAGAGCCTTGTACAGGTTGAAGAGTCTGCACGCAAAGCTGTTTGCGGAGAAGCAATGGCTGAAGTTGCGTGTATAGACAATGCTTTCCTTATCGTGGAAGATGATAAGATTGCAGATTTTGGAAAGATGGAGGATATGAAAGAAACAAACGCCGATAAGATTGTTGATGCGAACAATCGTTTTGTATTGCCTTCGTTTTGCGATTCGCATACCCACTTGGTTTATGCAGGCTCTCGTGAAATTGAGTACATAGATAAGATTCGCGGATTAAGCTATGAAGAGATAGCAAAGCGAGGAGGAGGAATCCTAAACTCAGCAAAGAGATTGCAAGAGGCAAGTGAAGACCAATTGTTCGAAGATGCGATGAAACGTTTGGAAGAAATAGCATCAATGGGAACTGGAGCGGTTGAAATAAAATCAGGATATGGTTTGACAACAGAGGCAGAGCTTAAGATGTTGCGTGTAATCCGTCGATTGAAAGAAGCATCACCGCTAACTATTCGTGCAAACTTCCTTGGAGCTCACGGAGTGCCTATGGAGTATAGAGGAAATCAGGGAGCGTTTGTTGATTTGGTGATAAACGAAATGATTCCGCTTGTGGCAAAAGATGGATTGGCAGATTTTATAGATGTATTCTGCGATACAGGTTTCTTTACCGTTGAGGAGACAGACAGAATGCTTGAAGCAGGAGTAAGACATGGAATGATACCTAAAATACACGCAAATGAATTAGACTATTCGGGTGGAATAGAAGTAGGAGTGAAGTATGGTGCATTGTCGGTTGATCACTTGGAATGTGTGGGAGAAAAGGAAATTGCCGCATTAAAAGCATCTGAAACAATGCCTACAATATTGCCGGGAGCAGCTTTCTTCCTCAATATGCCTTATTCGCCTGCAAGAAAGATGATTTCAGCAGGACTACCTGTGGCAATGGCATCGGATTTCAATCCGGGAAGTTCGCCAAGTGGCAATATGCAGATGGTAATGACCTTTGCGTGCGTAAATTATCGTCTTACACCGCAAGAAGCCTTGAATGCAACAACGATAAACTCTGCTTACGCAATGGGATTGAGCAAAACACATGGCTCTATAGCAAGAGGAAAACAAGCAAACTTCTACATAACAAAAGACATCCCTACAATCGAATACATACCATATTACTACGGAACAAACAAAGTAGAACGCACTTTCTTGAATGGTAAAGAGCAATAGCGAAAACCGATAAATAAAACAAATATTCGACATATCAGTCGTGCAGAAGCGATAAAACGATGGTTTAAGCCTTGTTTTGTCGCTTTTTGTCTTTGCTTGCTGTCTTTGATTCTGAGTTTTTTCGTAAATTTGCAGGCTTGAACAATTTTTCTTTCTTGAATCGGGGTTAAATGACTCTTGGAAAGATTTTTCTGAAATCAAGAAAAAGAGAAATAGTTCTTGAAAACATTTTTTTGAAACTTTAATTCATTCGAATATGATGACATCTAACGAAATCAGAAATAAGTTTTTGGAGTTTTTTGCTTCGAAATCGCACACCATAGTTCCGTCTTCGGCAATTGTTGTGAAGAACGACCCGACTCTGTTGTTCACCAATGCCGGTATGAATCAGTTTAAGGACATCTTCCTTGGTAATTCGACAAAGAGTTTCTTGCGTGCAGCCGATTCTCAAAAGTGTTTGCGTGTCAGTGGTAAGCATAACGACTTGGAAGAGGTTGGAAGAGATACATATCATCATACGATGTTTGAAATGTTAGGCAATTGGTCTTTCGGAGACTACTTCAAAAAGGAAGCTATAGCTTATGCGTGGGAACTTTTGACCGAAGTGTACGGCATAAGCAAGGATATGATTTATGTAACTGTGTTCGGTGGAGATGAAAAAGAAGGTTTGCAAGCCGACAAAGAGGCGTATGATTATTGGAAAGAATGGATTGCGGAAGACAGAATCATATTCGGCAGCAAGAAAGACAACTTCTGGGAAATGGGAGAAACAGGTCCTTGCGGCGGATGCTCTGAAATACATATCGATTTGAGAAGTCCTGAAGATAAAGCCAAAATCAACGGAAAGGATTTGGTGAACAAAGACAATCCTTTGGTTATCGAGATTTGGAATTTGGTGTTTATGGAATACAATCGTATGGCTGATGGTAGTCTTGTGCCGTTGAAGGAAAAGAATATAGACACCGGAATGGGCTTTGAAAGACTTTGCATGGTTCTTCAAGGCAAACAATCGAACTATGATACAGATGTATTTCAGCCGATGATTAAACACCTCAGTCAAAAAGCAGGAGCGGAGTATGGAAAAGGTGAAGAGGATAAAGACATTGCGATGAGGGTTTGTGCCGATCACATAAGAGCGGTTTGTTTCGCAATAGCAGACGGACAATTACCGTCAAACGCAATGGCAGGTTATGTAATCCGCAGAATCCTTCGAAGAGCCGTTCGTTACGGATACACATTCCTTGGATTTGAAGAGCCGTTCCTTTGCGATATGGTTGCGATATTGGTTGAACAAATGGGAGGTCAATACCCTGAAATAAAAGCTCAACAAGGTCTTATCGAAAAGATAATCCGAGAAGAAGAACAATCATTCTTGCGTACTCTTTCAAACGGTATAATGAAGTTTGAAAAGTACACGGCACAATGCCAAAACAAAGTAATAGATGGAGATTTCGCATTTGAGTTGTTTGATACTTACGGATTCCCTGTTGATTTGACCGAGTTGATGGCTCAAGAAAAAGGCTTCAAAGTCGATATGGAAGGATTCGAAAAGAACCTTGCAGCACAGAAAGAACGTTCGAGAAATGCAGCAAAAAGCGTTGCCGAGGATTGGGTAGAGATTGTTCCCTTCGAAGGCTTGGGAGATTTTCTCGGATACGACACTTTGGAAACTGAAGCAACTTTATTGCGATACAGAAAGGTAACTACAAAGAGCGGTTCGTTATATCAATTGGTCTTTGACAAGACTCCGTTCTATGCCGAAATGGGAGGACAGGTTGGAGATAAGGGGTATATCGAGAATTCAGGAAATAAAACAACCGTTATCGATACTCGCAAAGAGAATGAGTTGACTCTGCACATCGTAAAGCAACTTCCTGAGAACCTTGATAAGCCTTTCAAGATGGTTGTCGATAAGAAAAAACGTCTTGCAACGGAAGCAAACCATACAGCAACGCACCTTTTGCACCATGCTTTGCGTAAAGTACTCGGAACGCATGTTGAACAAAAGGGTTCTTATGTTAATGAAGAAAAATTGAGATTCGACTTTTCTCATCCGAGCAAATTGACCGACGAAGAGATAAGACAAGTCGAACGAATCGTCAATGCGGCAATCAGAGAAGACTATCTATTGGATGAACATCGCGATATACCTATTGCCGAAGCTCAATCGATGGGAGCAATGGCGTTGTTTGGAGAAAAATATGGCGATAAGGTAAGATGCGTTCGCTTTGGAGAAAGTATCGAACTTTGTGGAGGAACTCACGCAAGCTCAACAGGACGAATCGGAATGTTGAACATAATGAGTGAAACGGCAGTTGCGGCAGGTGTAAGAAGAATAGAAGCTGTTACAGGTGAGGTTTGCGAAGAATATTTTAATAATGTTGCAGATACAATCAAAGAAATACGCTCATTCTTTGTCGCAAGTCCAAACATCGTTCAGTCAATCAAAAAACTGATAGAAGAAGATGCGGAATTGAGAGCTAAATTGGAGAAAATGCAAAAAGAAAAAGCTTTACAATTGGCAGATTCGCTTAAGGCAAAAATAGAAAACATATCCGGCGTTGATTATTTGGAAACCGATTGTAGCGATTTGGGTGCCGATATGGTAAAGGATATGGCGTTCAAATTCAAAAGCGAATACCCTCGAATCTGTTTTGTGGCTTACGGAGTTCAAGATGGCAAAGTTAATTTGACGCTTATGTTGGGTGATCAGTTGGTTGCCGAAGGTAAGGACGCATCTAAAATCATCAGACAAGCCGCTAAAAACATCAAAGGCGGCGGAGGAGGACAAAAACACTTCGCAACAGCCGGCGGAAAAGACGCTTCAGGAATCGCAACCGCAGTAAAAGAAATAAAAGAACAAGTATTTTAAGTCTGAAACGATGTAATGATTTTAGCTTATTAAGACTTGTTTGAATAAGAGCCGATTTTAATAACATATATAAACGCTGTAATAAAACACAATCAAAAATGCAAAACATAAGAAACGTAGCCATCATAGCACACGTCGATCATGGTAAGACGACTCTTGTGGACAGAATGTTGCATCAAGCAAAGCTGTTCCGTGAGAACCAAGAAACAAAAGACCTTATTTTGGATAACAACGACCTTGAAAGAGAAAGAGGAATCACAATCTTATCTAAGAATGTTTCTATCAGATACAAAGGACATAAAATAAACATTATCGATACTCCGGGCCACAGTGACTTTGGTGGAGAGGTCGAAAGAGTTCTTAATATGGCGGACGGAGTTTTGCTTGTTGTAGATGCGTTCGAAGGACCGATGCCTCAGACTCGTTTTGTTTTGCAAAAGGCCATCGATTTGAATCTTAAGCCTATTGTTGTGATAAATAAAGTCGATAAACCTAATT
>JAEIGA010006996.1_pt1 | contig 17157 bp, 14 predicted proteins | sample 9270691 | NCBI WGS metagenome assembly JAEIGA01 (sample SAMN17057246, study PRJNA624740) | gut metagenome | biome: biome; isolation source: fecal sample | host: Bos grunniens | place: China: Xizang | collected 2019 | reverse complement strand
TTGTTTAGCGTCAACTGTTTTAATTTCGTTTTTGTTAGTACAAGCCGTCATAAGGCTTATTGCAATTGTCATTAAAAATAATTTAGTTTTCATATAGTTCATATTTTAGATTAGTTTTAGAAAGATAGTATTTTAAAACAAAAAAGCGACTTTAATCAAGCCGCTTTTTATTATAGATTAACTCAATAATTTCTTTATTGCTCTCATTGCCTCTCCTATGACGAATACCGGCAATGTTCCTAAGATTATGTACATCCAGTCTTTAGCACTCATTGCTGCAACGTTGAACATCTCGCCGCCGAAGCTTACGATAAGCAACTGACCTGCAACGATAACGAATAATGCGAGACCGAAACCAGCGATAACATCTTTTCTGAACAAACCTTTGAAAGCAGAGCCTTCGCTGTGGAATGCCTTAGCGTTAAATAAGTTCCAGAATTGCAAGAATACGAATATTGTGAAGATGTAAGTCTGTTCCAAAGCAGAGATTCCTTGTGATGCTTTGAAGTTAAAATAATTCTTGAAATATTCAGCGAAAGAGAAGTAAGCCAATGAAGTCACTTCAACATGTTTGAAATATTGGACGAGACCGAACATCAAGAAAACGAATAACAAACCTACGCCGAATATTTGCCACATCATTGGTTTTGTGATGATATTAGCTTCTCTGCTGCGAGGTTTCTCTTTCATCACCATTTCTGATGGAGGCAATGAAGCGAGAGCAAGAGCTGCAAATGTATCCATGATGAGGTTAACCCAAAGCATCTGTGTCACAGTGAGAACCATCTCTGTTCCGAGCAATGAGCCAAGCATAACGATAAGACATGCTGCCACGTTGATAGTCATCTGGAACACCACGAAACGTTGGATATTGATATACAAAGAACGTCCCCACATCACAGCGCGGGCGATACTATTGAACGAGTTATCGAGAATTGTGATGTCAGAGGCCTCTTTCGCCACTGTTGTACCATCGCCCATTGAGAGGCCGACTTGTGCCGCCTTCAATGCAGGAGCGTCATTTGTACCGTCACCAGTAACAGCAACGACTTCGCCATCAGATTGAAGCAATCTTACAAGACGTTCCTTATCCATAGGACGTGCGCGTGACATAATCTTTATGTTATGCATTACAGAAAGAGCTTCTTCATCTGAAAGAGCTTCCCAATCTTTACCAGTGATATGGTTAACTTCCTTAGAGTCAGTGCCTAACCACAAACCAAGTTGACGGCCAATTTCGATTGCTGTACCAGGAGTGTCACCTGTAACAATCTTAACATCGATACCAGCCGACATACAATTTCTTACAGCTTCAGCGACATCGCCACGGATTGGGTCAGCGATAGCAACAACACCCAATAATATAAAGTTTTCAGCTACGAGGTCATCAGTTTTTGGATCGAAAGATTGTTCATTAGGGTCACCTACTTTATAAGCGAAGGCAAGAGTACGCATTGCCTTACCTTGATATTCAAGAAGTTGTTTTTCAACGTCCAAACGATATGGAGTAATATCCACATTACCTTCTGGAGTTGCTATTTTGTTGCAATGCTTCAAAAGAATTTCAGGAGCTCCTTTGACATAGAAAATAGGTTTTCCCATTGCTGGTGACTCAACGATGGAAGCCATGAATTTATATTTTGTTGAGAAAGGAACCTGTTGATACATCTTAACGCCTTCTCTAACTTGCATATAGTCAACACCTTGTTTATTCAACCAAAGCAGCAAAGCACCTTCAGTAGGATTACCTATAGCCTTGATTTTCTTTTCATCACTGAAGTCGAGGAATGCTGTTGTGTTAAGAGCGAGGCTTTCTTTTATAAGATTGCTAATTTCATTATCGCCAAGTTTCTTCTCTGGAAGAGCAGGAAAACTCAAATCGTTAACGCTCATCTGATTTTGTGTCAAAGTACCGGTTTTGTCTGTACAGATAACTGTTGCAGCACCCATTGTCTCGCAGGCGTGCATTTTTCTAACGAGGTTGTTAGCAGTGAGCATACGTTTCATACTCAATGCAAGGCTCAATGTTACGCTCATAGGAAGACCTTCTGGAACAGAAACGACGATGATTGTCACCGCCATCATCAATGTATTAAGCAAATATTGAGCGAAATTAAGCCATTCGAAGGTAAAATCATCGCCTGTGAAATACATAACAAGGCGCATCACAATAATAACAGAAGCTATAATATAACTTGCTACTGTAATGATTTTTCCAAGATGATCTAATTGATTGTCAAGAGGTGTTTTGATATTATTATCAATCTGAGAACCTTGATATACCTTACCCCATTCTGTTGCATCACCGACTTTATCAACAATCATCACGCCGTGACCGTCAATCACTTTACTTCCGCGGAGAACGTAGTTTGATGGATAAGTAGCGTCTTTTTTAAAGTCTTTAGGGTCGATGGTTTTTGTTGCCATTGGTTCACCTGTGAGGTCAGACTCATTGACTTGGAGAGAAAAGGCGTCGATGAGTTCACCATCGGCTGGTACTTCGTCGCCAGTTTCGATGATAACGACATCACCAACAACGATTTCCTTACGACCTATAACAGTGATGTTACCATTGCGGACAACTTTAACCTCCTCATCGTCACTGACTTTATTAAGAACCTCGAATTTTTTATTTGCGCTAACTTCAAAAGCGAAGCCGATGCAAGTTGCGAGCATAATTGCCACAAAAATTCCTATTGGTTCAAACAATACTGAGAAACCTTCATCATGAGCGAAGAATTCATATAAAGAAACTCCGACTGACAAAGCCAAAGCTATCAATAAAATTCTGATAATCGGATCTTTAAATTTTTCCAAGAACTGACTCCATAGAGATTCTTTTTCGGGAGGAGTTAAAACATTAGAACCGTGTTTTTTACGACTTTCTTCTACTTGTTCGTTTGTTAAACCTTTGTGTATCATAATAATTAAAAAAATATATAAAATTATAAGTTAATAAGCACTTTCTTGACAACTCTTTTTTTGCCGAATGTAAATTTAACTTCAACATAATTATCATCTTGTTCATAACAATCGAATGTGTTGAAATTAATTTCTATCTGATTGCCGCTATGTTTTTTTGTAAAGTCTCTTGAACAACCATTAACACTTTTAACTTGAGGTAAAGATTTGGTTTTCATCACCTTATCATTATGTTTAAGTTGTACAAGCATATATCCTTTATTATTTTCCACTACGTCAATATAGATGTTAGAGATAACATTTTCATATAAAGAAATGTTGTTTTGGAGTGCGTTATATTTAGAGTCACCTTCACCGATTTCTGCCATCATTGATTTCATCTCGTTAATATTTGCCATCAACTCATCAATATCATTTGTATATTCGAGATCATCTCTAAAGCCATTTATTTTATCATTCAATGCTTTTTCGTGTTCTTCATAAGCAGTTGTAATTTCCTGTAAATCTAGTACTGAAAAAGGATAAAGGATATAATAGTCGTAAGCTGTTTCTTTAGTTTTTTTCTCTACAAAACGTTCCCAATAAACGTCAGCTTTTGACAGACTGATTCCGTGGAGTGCTGGAAGTTTAGCGAATTTTGTTTCAATTACGCTTTCCATATTTTCTTCATATTCCACTTTACCATCTCTTTCACTATATCTCATAGACGATTTATCTGAAGCTTCTGTTTGAACAGCAACAGCCGCTGCTATTTTTCTCAGCAACTCGTTCATAGCTTTTGAGCTAGCTTCTTCAATTGTCGCAGCTTTTTCTATTTTAACAAAAATGTAACTTTTAGAAGGACTTGAAGTACACCATTCCGGTTTCTTTTTTGCGCTTTCTTCAACGAGTTTATAATCTTTCTGAGCTATGCCCAATATAGGCAAGATAGCAAATAACAATATCAAAATATTCTTTTTCATAATTTATTCGTTTATCCAAGACACATCTGGATTTTCATTTTTTATTTTATCATTTGCTGCGTTTTGTTGTTCTTGTGATATTTTACTCAAGATATTCAACGAGTTATCATAACAGCCTGTATTTTCATCTATTTGAGGAATAGCGTGCAATTCATTAAGAGCCTCTTCCACCATTCCACATTCGAGATAGGTGTTTATTGTTTTAACTACCGTTTCGCATTCTGTATTGTAATATTCGACTATTCTATTTTTTCCAATGGTAATCATTTTTTTAAGTTTAGAATCGCGAGCATTCAAAGCTTTAACAGCTTCCATAACGGCTTTATTTTCATTATCTCCGACACCCTTTTTGACAAAAGTTTCTTGCGACATCAAAAGTTTTCTGCTATTATCCACAATGAAAACCGAGATTTCAACTTCTGCCATATATCTAACCGGCACTGTAGTTGTTGGTTCAACAGACATAACCACAACAGAAGGAATCATAAGAAACTTGTTTGAATTATCAGTAGAAGCTATTCCGTTTAGAGAAGCAGCCTGATTCAATCTGTTATACAACATCATTGAAGCTTCGTCGCTGATATTTGATGCGGAAGGATGCAAAACCCTAATTTTTTGAGCTTCTGTCAAATAAGAAACAGAAACTAATAACAACAATAATAATGTTTTAATTTTTTTCATATCACTTCTCTCCTATTATAATCCAGACTTCACCGAGTCCGCGTTCATATATTTTACTTTCTATCATAAAAGGTTCCTTTTTAAGATAACTTCTCAAGCCGTTGACGAAGCCGCGAGCGTCCAAAGCCGACATTCTTCCGTTACGCTCTCTATATAAAGGAATACGCACTTGTTCAAAAGTAAGATTTGTTGCTGTTGCATTAGTACGAGTTGGTGCGTGGTTTACAGTATTATCTTCCATCCAATAAGAAATAATATCTGTAAGTTCAAGATAATCATCTTCAAAATCATATTCTGATTCAAAATTGACGTCAGCATTATCCCAAACTTTCAACTTAACCACAATTTCTCTACCGTTTCTCGACATATCTTCAAAATGAGCCATCAATTGAGCGCAGAATGAATCCATATAATTAAGGACAGCCTCTTCGAGAAGAAGATTTATCGGAGCTGATGTTGAAGGAGAGCCCACTCCTGAGTTAGCCGCAATAACTTTATTAGTATAAGCATCTAAGCCCCTCATATTGTATGAGATATAACGCTGTGGACCTTTTTGCATGATTGAAAAGTCTAAATCCAAAATAATGTCAGCCTTTGCTGTTCTAAGCACTTTATCGAGCATCGACTCTGTGACATACGCTCCTGACGATGAACTTTCCAAGAGGCTCATCTCTACCGATTCCTGCTGAATTGACTTTAATGTCTGTTCTAAGTCTTTCAACGGGAATCCTCTCTCTGCCATTATTTTAGACAATTCAGAGATAACGAGGCGCAAATCCTCTACATCTTCTTGTTTAAAGATATTCGAAATATCAGAAACAGTGTTTTTGGTTCCATTTTCGTCAACCCATTCTGTTGTATAGCCATTTCTTGCACAATATACATCAGACGGCATTACCATAATTGTAGGTTTTTTTGCTTGTGCCATCACAGCAACAGCAAGCATCACAAATACTATTGATAAAAATATTTTTCTCATATTTAGATATTTAATTTTAAATTATCAAAACAAAAAATTCAACGACTTAGCCATACCTTCTGACACCATGTAGTCTCTAAGCGCATTATAAGAAACTTGTACCTCGAGTGAAACCTTATAATTCTTATTATTTTTTTCAGCTTTCTGATTTCCAGTCCTTGTTACAAAACGAAGATATTTTCCGCCACTTTTTTTATCTTTAAGTTTCAAGAAGTCATTAAAGAACTCTTGATTTTCACCTGTTATGCCTTGAGGCACCAATGCAGGAATCTTCTCTGTCTGTCCGGAAGCCTCTACACCTTTGAAAAGACACGCTGCTATTGCATTACGTTTAGCGAGTTCTATACCATCATCTATCTTCTTCGCTTCTACTGTCACGAGTAATATTTTTGTCCCATCTTGTCCAACGCCAATAGACGTAACTTCATAATTATAATAATCGGACTGCATATCTTTCTGTGCATTTGCTTGATATGCCATTAATGACAATACCAGCAATAAAAACATTTGTAAAAATTTGTTTCTCATAGTAATTAATTTGATTATTTCTTGCAAATTTAAAAACAATTATTTTACAAAACAAATTTTTATCTTAAAAAAAAGGAAAAAAAAAGGCGTCAAGAAAGACGCCCTGAGAAAAAGTAGATTTATTAAGTATATCAATCATTTACGGAAGCGGATATATTGTATATGCATTATCTGGAGATACCACATCGCCGGTAAAAGTCACTTGTCCTCCATCATTAGAATAAAATATTATTCTTCCAGTTCCATTTTCTTGCACATATATTTTAAAACTTACAGGAATGACGCCTGTCCAAGTTCTAAATGAGCCGACTATGGTAAAAGGTCCATCAGGATTTGACAAGTCAGGCATATAAGAAACCAATGTTGCCGGAGTGTTTGGTGTATCCCACGACTGCCAGTTCCATCCTGGGAATCCGGGATTAGTGTAACCAGGTCCAATTCCAGGAACTCCTGTACCAGGGCCATACCATGCAAGAGGTGACATTTGCGAAGCCGGAGGATTGTTAAACGCAATACTTATAGCCACTTTATCACCAATAATTGCGAAATAATTCTGGAAAGAAGAAACAGGCGACTCTTGTCCGAAAGGACCGATAAATGTGTTTGCTTCTATAACGAAAGTGGTGTCTTTCACTAACTTAATCATTTCGGCACGCGATTGAGCCAACTCTGCGGCCTGACGTGCCTTACGTGCGGCTCGGCGTTCCATCCTTTCTGTCTGGGCAGCATTCTGAGCGAAGAGTTCACCGCCAAAAACAAGAAGCAATGTCAATGTCAATAATTTTGATTTCATAATATTTGATATTTTTTCTCACTAAACACTATATATTTGTTTTTTGTTCAATGAAAAAGAAATTCAAAATCTCAGAAGCTCAGATTTTTTTAATCTTCGCACTGCACCGCCTGCCTGGAAACTGTCGTCACTACGTGACTTTTGTTCTGGGAGCGGAAATCGGAAATTGGAGACGGAGACAGATATTGGATGCTATGCCCTGAAAGGGCGAGACAAATATAGGATAAGGCAACGCCTTATTAATTAGGAATTAGGAGTTAGGAATGAAGTAGAGACGTTTCAATGTTTCCATAAAATTAACACACATTGAAGCGTCTAATGAATTAGCAGCCCCCAAAGCGTTAGGGATTGGAGCGGCATCCTTTTGGAGCGGAGACGGAGGCGGAGCGAAAAAAGATATAGCGGAAAGCCCGACGGCGGAGCCGTAACGCCCAAAGATTTTATCAAAAAAAAGAAAGTCGAAAACTTTTAATTTCCGACTTTCAATTTAAAATTTATTTCACGTATTCAGTAACGTCTGTATTTGGTTCAAGTTCAAAGGCTTCTGTTCCATATTTGAACACAACCATTTTCTTTCCGCCCTTCAAGGCAATTCTGTCGTCTGTAACCCAAAGAGCTGAGGCTTCACGAAGGCCAACGACTTTCATATCCTGGTTTACAGCAAGATACTCATTGATACGATCTTGACGTGTTTCACCGCCGTGTTTAATCATCTTATCGATTTCCGGATGAGGGTCGAGATAGTGAGGATTGATTTGGAATGGAACCAAGTTCAAAGTATTGAAGGAAGCAGGCTGTACGATAGGCATATCGTTGGTTGTGCACAATGTTGGCGCTGCGATATTAGAACCTGCGCTCCATCCGATATAAGCTGTTCCTTTCTTAGCTGCCGCTGCGATAGCGTCCATCAAGCCATATTTGTGAAGTTCAGCAACGAGGTGGAATGTGTTGCCGCCACCTACTACTATACAAGCTGCTTCATTGACGAGCTGAATCTTATCTTCAACTTCATGAACAGAAACGAAGTTACGAAGTCCCAATTTTTCTTCAAAAACCTTCTTGACTCTTGCTGTATAAGCGTCATAGCTTTGAGGATAAGGATTACCATTAATATATACGCCTGCAAAAGGAACGAAAACGATTTTGCTGTCAGATGTAAGATTATTTTTCTCGCAGAAAGACTCGAGCTGAGTCATTGCCCATGCCAAATATGTCTCTCCGAAATTTGTTGAGTTACTTATTAATAATAGATTCATTTTATTCATTTTTTGTTTTGCCAAAATTAAACATTTTTTCTTAATAATTCCATTTTTTTTTGCAATTTTGCACCTCAAAAAATTAACATATGAGTGAACCGAAAGGTGCTTTACTTTTAGGAACAGAAAGCGTAGGAAAATTATTAAAGAAGTATGCCACACCAGCCATCATTGCGATGACTGCATCTTCATTATACAATATGATTGACAGCATTTTCATTGGACACGGCGTTGGTCCTTTGGCAATTTCAGGATTAGCCATCACCTTCCCTTTCATGAACTTGGGTGCTGCAATCGGAGCAATGGTCGGTGTAGGAGCATCGACAGTGACAGCCATGGAACTCGGCAAGAAAAACTACGAGAAAAGCTGCCGTGCTTTAGCCAACACAGTAATGCTCAACATTATTTTCGGAATCATATTCACAGTAGTTTGCCTCGCATTCCTTAAACCAATATTATTCTTCTTCGGTGCCAGCGAACAGACACTTCCTTACGCATACGAATACATGCAGGTAATTCTCCTCGGTAACATCATCACTCATTTATACCACGGATTAAACTCAGTACTAAGAGCTTCCGGTCACCCTAACGAGGCGATGATAGCGACAATAATAACAGTATTGGCCAACGTATTCTTAGACTGGCTCTTCATCTTCCCTCTCGGAATGGGAATACGAGGAGCAGCAATAGCGACTGTAATAGCTCAGACCATTCCATTGATATATCTCTTCAAGATTTTCTCAAACAAGAGCGAGTTGGTACACTTCGATAAAAAAGACTTCGTCTTCGACATAAAAATCATCAAAGACATCTTAGCGATTGGTTTATCGCCATTCCTTTTAAACTCAATGCTTTGCGTCATCATCATATTAATCAACACCGGATTGAAGAAATTCGGAGGCGATTTGTCGGTAGGAGCTTACGGCATCGTCAACCGCGTCACATTCTTCTTCACGATGATTGTTTTGGGCATCACACAAGGCATGCAGCCAATTGTAAGTTACAACTACGGAGCTCGTCAATACGACAGAGTTACCGAAGCATTAAAGAAATCCATATTATTAGCATTCGTAACATTATGTTTAGGCTGCCTCATCGGTGAGCTCACTCCTCGATTCACATGCTCGCTTTTCACTAACGACGAGAAACTGCTGAAATATTCCATCGACGGCATGAGAATAGTGATGTGCACCTTCCCTATAATCGCATTGCCAATCGTTATAGGAAACTTCTTCCAAAGCATTGGAAAAGCCAAGAAATCAATATTATTGTCATTGTCACGACAAGTACTTTTCCTCACACCTTTGTTAATAATATTGCCAAACATAATAGGCATCAAAGGCGTATGGTGGAGCATTCCAATTTCGGATGCAATTGCAACGATACTTTCGATAATAATGATTTATAGACACTTTAAGTTTGATAGTAAATAAAAAACTCAGAACTTCAAATCAATACTCCACATTTTCCAAGAAAAGAGCGTGTGCTGGCATTGACGTTCCTGCTGAGCAGCGGTTCTTGTTTTCTATAACACCGCGGAATTGCTCCAAGGTAAGTTTGCCTCTTCCTACTTCCAATAATGTTCCAACGACAGAACGAACCATATTGCGTAAGAATCTGTCGGCTTTTATTTCAAAGACCAACAAACCATTCTCTTCAAAGAATCGCGCCGCCATAATCTTGCAGTTGTTAGTCTTGACTTGTGTATGAAGCTTTGAAAAACTTGTAAAATCCGTGTATTCAAACAAAATATCGGCGGCTTTTTGCATAAGTTCCACGTCAAGATTTCCGTGATAATAAAAAGCGTCGTGATTATGAAAAGGATTCTTTTTCTGAGTTATATAATATCGATAAGTCCTTGATTTGGCATCGAAGCGAGCGTGAAAATCAGGTTCCACCTCCCAACATTTATATATTACAATATCGTTAGGCAAAAAGATATTAAGTCGTCTGACAAATTCCTCACAGTTATTTATTGGTTTCTCTACATCGAAATGAGCATAACAGTTTCTGGCATGAACGCCGGTATCGGTACGGCCGCAACCTGTAACACTTATCTTCTCATTTAATTTAAGACTTAAACATTTCTCCAATTCTTCTTGAACAGAAATTGCGTCAGGCTGAATCTGCCAACCATGATAGCGAGCACCATTATATGCGAGATGTAAAAAATACCTTTTCATAATGCATAATTCACAATGTTTTTTGCAAAAATAGTAAAAATAATATTGCTTTTTAGAAAATTATCGTTTAACTTTGTAACGATAAAATAATTATTAACCAAATATTTATTGCCATGTCGATATATCTATTAGCAGATGACGTTTTTGATTTTCCGTCTGCGAATCTTGCCAACAAAGATGGTCTTCTTGCCATAGGCGGAGATTTATCGCCTGAAAGACTTATCATTGCTTATTCTTCAGGAATTTTCCCGTGGTATTCGGAAGGCGAGCCTATTCTATGGTGGTCGCTCGACCCTCGTATGGTAATGAAACCTACAGAACTAAAGATAACCAAATCGTTGAGAAAAACGATTGATTCCAACAGATATTCTTGTTCCATCGACACCAATTTCGACAAGGTCATTGAGATGTGCGCCAATGTAGAGAGGAAAGACCAGGACGGCACATGGATTTGCCCTGATATGATAGCGGCGTACAAGGAGCTGCATCGTATCGGTTTCGCACATTCTGTCGAGACTTATTGCGACAACGAATTGATTGGAGGCTTATACGGTGTTTCGATAGGCAGCGTTTTCTGCGGCGAGTCGATGTTCCACACCAAGACCGACGCATCCAAAGTCGCATTAAATCATCTGTGTGAGTTTTTAATCCGGAACAATTTCGACATCATCGATGTGCAGCAAGACACGCCTCATTTCAGGAGAATGGGAGCTTACACCATCCCAAGAAAAGACTTTTTGAAATTGTTGAAGACCTACGTCAAGCATCCGTCATTGGTCGGCAACTGGGGCGACGGTACCGCAATGTGGAAAGAAGTAGTGATTAATTAGGAATTCAAGGTATCTGGAATTCAGGTTCACGACATCCACGAAACCACACGAAACTTCACGAAATGTTTTTTCTGTGAAAAACTCCATCACTACATCACCCAACAACTTGTAGTCTTGTAGTCTTGTTGACTTGTAGTCTTTTCCTTTATGGCGTTCCGGCTATCGCCGTCGGGCTTTCCGCTATATCTTTTCTCGCCTTCGCTTCCGCCTCCGTCTCCAAAAGGATGCCGCTCCAATCCCTAACGCAGCGGCGATGAGCACCAAGCTGCAATCCAGAAGCAAGGCCTACCGAGCTTGTTGAAGCGCTTTTTTATTTCTCGCAAAGACGCAGAGAAACGCAGAGAATTATAATGTGGTTGACATTTCAATTGAAACATCCACTCCATCCAAGAAGATTAAACATTAAATTATCGAACTACAGCTTATTATAGCCACCACAAAGATAATAATAACTATAATCTTTTCAAGTCTTTTTTAATGTTTACTGAATCTTTTTTATATGTTTTGAAACCTATAAATAAAATTGAACTACGCCAAAAACTACGCCTAAAACTATGCCTATTGGTAAGCCTATGATCATCGCTTTCGTTGTATTATGATTAAGAATCTTTCTAATAATTTCTTGATTATTTGTCTCTGTATCATAACAAATCCCATTCTTATCTATATAGAAATGTATGTAATCGTCATCCTTTTCATAAATAAGAATTGTACCTCCTGCATCATCAAATTGTTTTTCATCAGGAGCACTAAGTGTAGCCACAATTTCTTTGTCATGTACACCGATAAAAGCCTGACAACCTTCTTTCATATATGCGGAATGTAGTGGCGTTGCACATGATATAAACAAACACGATATGAGTATAAAAATCACTAATTTTGAAAATATCTTTTTCATAACATTTTAATTTATGGCGGGTTCTATTTATTAACTTTTTTCTCTTTAATTATGAGCCGAACCGCATTATTCCCATGACTGAAGATTTATATTGAATCAATTTATTAAATAAATCTCTGTAGATGAATGTGCAATTCATATCTTGCAGAGACTTTCATTTAATGAATCTGTTTTTTCCTAATATTTGTATGTTATTTCTCATATTGTTTCCTTTCATTTTTCTGTTTTGCAAAGTTTATAATTTAATTTCAAAAATACAATAGTTTTTCAATATTTTTTTACAATAAATCAGGGGAGGTAACTTATTGATCATCTACTATTTAATTTATAATCAAATCAGAATAATATCTCTTTATCTGAACCAATCTGCACGTATTATAAACTTTTTTTAGATAGAAGTTGTAGGGAGGTTTCAATGATTCCTAAAAAAACAAACAAACATTGAAGCGTCTTATTTAACGTGAGTTAACTCACGTTATTTATTTTTGCAGGAAACATTGACGCATCTCTACATAAAAAAAACCGGCTTACGCCGGTAATTATTTTAATTACTATCCGCCCGCATGGCTCTTAAATGCCCGACGGAAATAAATCAAATGAACCAAATAAAGTAAGGACGCGGCTTGCCACGTCCCTACACGCTTTTATTCTAAGACTGGACGCACACTTTGACCGAGGTTACGGTGGCCGCTGTACATGTCGTGATTGCTACTATAAAAGCCGAGGTAGTAAGCGTTGTAGCTATAGCTTTCGTCAGGCGAGGAACTCCAATAGCTACCGTAGCTTGCAGCGTTGCCGAGCGATGACCCGTAGCGATAACCAGCAGCAGGAAGGAAGATGCTGTTGCCGTTTGTCTTAGATGTAACCTTATAGCCTTGAACGCCGTTCTGTGCAGTCCATATCCATGTGCATTTATCTATAAGTTCTTGCATCTCTTCTTTTGTCGGCATCCTCCAGTCGCCTCCCCAATTGGCTGTGGCTGCATCATATTGAGGGTTAAGATTGCCTGCACCGTCTATATAGCCTTGTGATTGTAACTCCGAAATGCTAAGTCCGTAGGTTGCGCTGTTTTCTTCTGTATATTCAGATTTTGTCGTTGTCTCGCCCCATGCGAAATAATCTCCGTATCCTTCCGGTGCGTTTGCTCCAACATTGCAGGTAGCCCATTTCAAGCCTGATGGTAATCCTAAGTCAACACATTCATGTCCATAATAATAATTATAATTTCTTCCAACCTCACTTTTCTCCTTCTCATAGCCATTGTCATATTCATAACAATAATATATTTTTTCAAAGTTAACATTATCAATGCTAACGCTAAATTTCTTTCCCTCAACATTACATTCGTATGCCTCGGCTCCACTCATATCTTCTTTTTCCGATAGATATAATGTCACAGCTTCTAAGTCAACAGGATAATCGTACTCTACATCAATCTTAATGTAATCCCAGCCTTTTTCTATTTTCTCTTCCACAATCTCTACTTTGCTGGCTTCTATTTCGTCAAATTTCTTGCAGCCGGCAAAGATGAGGGTTATTATGCTTAATATCAATAATGTCTTTTTCATGGTTTTTATTTTTTAAGTCAACAGACAACAGTCAACGGACAACAGACTTTGTCCAAATCAATTGTCAGTTTTCAGTTTGATTTATATTTTCAATTGAAATAATCCAATTACCGCCCTTGCTTGGACCACTCCAATAAACACTTATATAATTGTTTATGTTCTTTATTTCTCTGGATACTGTCGATTCAGAAACACTTATAATCTGTGCTATTTCTTGCTTCGTAAGTTGAGGTTCAGATTGGATAGCATTTATTATTCTTCGTTGTCTATCAGACAATTTTTTCAAATATGTTTTTTGAGGTTCATTTTGAGGTTCATTTTGAGGTTCATCATCACCTTTGTATGAGTTTCTTTTGAAAATAATATGAATAAAACCTCCTCTATCTTCATATATAGGTTCTGGCACGTTATGTTGCTTACACACATCCATAATACGAGACACGCCCGATCCCCATTTTTCTAAATATGTCGATAAATAAAGCACATTGGCAATTAATGGATTTTTAGGATATGAGTCATGCGGTTGCTTTATGGTTTCTGCTGTAAGATTTTCTGGGAAACTACCAGGATTTTCTATTTCCACTCTATCATCAAATATTGCTATTCCAACAGATGGTCCGAGAGAATCATACGAACGATGACACAATGCATTTATAAGAGCTTCTCTTAACGCAACGTATGGAATCTCCAATTCTTCTTCTCTTTTAACTCCCACAATCTTACCACTTAAATTAAGATGTTTGAAAAAGAATGCCATACCTGCATCAAAAAGCCTAAAAAAGTTTCCTGTAACTAATTGGTTGTCTCCAAACTCATTTTTACCATTGCCTTTAAAACGTGCCATACGAAGTTGTAATTGCGTGTAAATTCCTGCTTCTTTAGCAAATAAAGCAACCGCAGCATTATTAGGCCTACCTTGATTTAACAATTGAAGTTTTCTCAATATCTGTTCTATACTGTCATTCATGGCACTATTACTTAAACGACCTCCGTTCACACCACTTCTGACAACTCCAGTAATAAGTTCATCATCTAAATCTTCAATACCAATACTATCTGACTGAAGTCTTTCCCAAGCAAATAAATGAGGTTTGCTTTCACGAATTCTTGCCTCAAACATTTCTCTCGGCATTATCTTGGTGGTACTCTCCACCCTATAATACGGACGATTGTCGTATGTGTATGGCGAAGTACATCTTGGCCATGCATTCAAATGAATAGCAATGATTTGATAATCCGATTTTTCTGGAATATCAATATATTCTACTCTTAAATCTATAGATGGTTCTATTTTAGTTATTTCATGAGCTATCTCACGTCGGGTATTATCAGTAACCTGCTGACCTACAATTTTAAGAGAAGTCGGAGCTACACCAAATATCAACCAACCGCCATCACTATTAAGAAAAGCACAAGCACTTCTCATAGCATCCTTCAACTCACCAGTACTTTTTTTCAATTCCAAAGTACGGGTCTCATCACCTGATATTATTTCACCTATATCTTTAATTGTCATAGCCATAAAAAACTGATTATTTTATATGTTATTATTTTCAATTCCAATTAAATCCTATTCCTAATTTAATTTCCATCATTTGAAAGTTTGTAGTAACAGCATCTATACCTATTGTGAGGTTTCTTAAATTCAGCTGCAAGCCTGTTGTTAAATCTACTCCTTTATATGTGTTAGGCGTATATTCCACATAATCGCCAGATGCAGTCTCGCAACATCTTATTATCATTCCATAGCCTGCACCGGCTTTAAAATATACCGGTCCGCCAATCTTTGCAATAACACCTCCTGTTACCGAGATGCGTGTATCTTTGGCATTGTCTGTCAATATCACTTCTTCGTATGACTGGTCAATAGTATTAAATCCTATAAAATCAAAATTGCTCATCGCACTGACAAACCATCCTACTTCCTTAACCGAGCCAAGACTAAATCCGAAAGAAGTCTGTGGCGCAATAGAATATGCCGCATTCAAAGTAATGAAGTTAACACCTCTGCTAAGATATTTTTCCAACGGTTCTTTCTTAGGAACGAAATAATAGCTGCCAGATGAGTTTGCGCCAATCTGTATTGTCTTTGTCTCATAGAGTTTTCCTCTTCTCACCTCAACCTCATGTTTGCCTAATGGCATGTCAATATCCATTGATGTTTTTCCCACTTTCTTTCCGTCAACATAAATGTCATCGCCATTTCTGTCGGAGGTAATCTTCACCATCTTACCAAAAGCCAAGACAAACTCATCTTTAACTGTTGTCGTTTTCACTTCAACGGTTTTAACAGCAATTTGTGAACCTCTCTCTGCTTTAAGGTTATGAGAACCATACGAGAGATTGGTGGTTAGTGGAGTTGTTCCAACATAATTGCCATCAACGTAAATCTTGTCGCCTGTTTTGTCAGTTTTTATCGTCACCTCTTTTCCTGTAGGCAGTTGTTCTTTCATTGTCAAAGTCTGGTTTTCTTCTATCGTTATGTTTTTAGTAACGGAAGCGCAGCCTTCTTTTTCAAGTTTGAGAGTGTAGTCGCCAATAAGCAAATCGGAGATAATTCTCGGTGTTGTTCCATAATGTTTTCCGTTGAGATAGATATTTGCTTTCACAGGCAGACTGCTAATATCAAGGAAACCTGTTATGGCTGTTGGGGCTTCTATCTTAAGGTTTTCGTCTTTTCCAAGAACGAGGTTCAGGTTTTTAGATACAGTTCTGTGCTTGTCTTTCTTCACTTCCAAGAAATGTGCACCGTCGGCAATACGTCCGCTCCACTTTCCTTTTCCCTTGTATTGTCCGTCAATGTAGATTTCCGAAGCAGCGTCGGTTTCAATATTAAGATTAACAAAGTTTACACTCATCTCCAAGACGGCATTGGTCGTATTTTCATCAGTGATAGTAAAGGTTTGTTCTGTTGTCTTATACATATCTTTCACCATGCGCACCTTATATGTGCCGCTCGCCATCTTGTCAGACTGATATGGAGTCGTTCCCACTTTTTTATTGTCGATAAATACCACAGCTCCGCTTTCTGGTTTTGAAGTGACATTGATAAATCCGTAAGCCGGACGCATTTGTTTCTCTATCGTAACAGGCTCGCCTTTAGTTATAGTCACGCTGCCGCTTTCTGTGTGATACATATCGCACTCTATTTTCCAGATATGAATCGTGCCGATAGCGAGAGACTTAAAACCGTCGCTCACATATTCATCGTCGATATATATAGAAGCATTAGGTTGGTCTGCAATGATGGTAAGATAGTTATTTTGTTGTGTTACAGCAGATGACATGCCTGAAGAAACATACTGCAACACCATTTCATATTTACAATACTCGCATAATTTTTCCGGAAGATAATATTTACAAGTTCCGTAGTCAGGGTGTTTTATATCGATGAAAGTAGCGGCTTAGGCTGAGATATAAATCCACATCTGTCCTGTCTTTGGCACTTTCAGAATCTGCGTCTCTCTGTTGCCGGCAAACACAAGACGCATCCTTTCCTGTTCAGGAATATTCTCCGTCGAGATTTTTATCAAAGCCATCGGACTTTCATTGTCGTC
>JAEIGA010006995.1_pt1 | contig 17158 bp, 22 predicted proteins | sample 9270691 | NCBI WGS metagenome assembly JAEIGA01 (sample SAMN17057246, study PRJNA624740) | gut metagenome | biome: biome; isolation source: fecal sample | host: Bos grunniens | place: China: Xizang | collected 2019 | reverse complement strand
TTTATAGAATTAATGTTTTCTAAAGAAAAACCTAATTTAGATTATAATGAATTAGAAAAGAAAATACAATTAAAGATAGAAGAAGAGGATTAAAAAGGAGAAAATAAATGGCTAAGAAAATACAAGATGGGAATCAAATTGTTACAAATGTAGATTCTAATGATAACTTAACTTTTTCTATAAAAAATAGTTTTATAGATTCAACTCCTACTGTCAATAGTACCAATTTAGTTACAAGCGGAGGAGTTAAATCTGCTCTTGATATTAATACAACTGACATCGCGGCCGCAGTAATAAGGATAGCTAATAATGAAACTAATATTAGTAATAATACTGATGATATTGAAGCTCTTGAAGATGCAGTTTCAACTAATACAACTAATATTTCAACAAATACAACAGATATAGATAGTCTTGAAACTACAGTTGGGACTCTTTCGACTAATGTTAATACTAATACTACTAATATAGGAACTTTAAGTAATTTAACAACAACTAGTAAAACAAATTTAGTTAGTGCTATTAATGAAGTAAATACAGGAGATAATATTTCTGAAAGATTAGTTTTTATTGGTTCTTTAGCGCCAGAAACTAATGAGAAAGTATGATTTAAGACTACTAGCGGAGCAGAGGGCCTTTATGTAAATGAAGAATTATGGTATAGTATGCCTAAAATATTATGGGCAAATTTAAATCCTACAAGCGCTTTTGCAAGTCAAGATGTTACTTTAAATGAAGCAATAACAAATTATCTTTATTATGAAATTATTTTTAAAACTTTTAAAGATGAAGGAATTGCCTATAATACAGGAAGAATTCCAACAAGTATGGGAACTAATTTAACAGCAACTATGAACTCAAGTGATGGCGGCGTCCGCAGTAGAGTGAGACCAGTTACTATAAGTAGTGCAACTAAAATTCATTTTGGCTCTTGTTTGTTGATTAATACTAAGGATAATTCATACTCTTCTTCTGATAATGAAAGATTAATTCCTTATCAAATAATAGGATATAAAATATAAAAAAAATATAAATTTTTGGACAAACTTTATTCAAGTCTGTAAGCAAATTTTTATATAATAATGTAAGAGGAAAGATAATAATAAAATTCTAAAAGTAATATTAAAGAGTATGAAAAACTTATTCAATAGAAATAAGAAAAATCATAAAAAAGTGTGAGAAGAGAAAATTTTATATTATTAACTTTTACTCTCTTATAATGAATAGAGGAAAATGGATTGAATTTAAATTACATACTGACTTAATAATAAAAAATAAAATTAAATTAAGCCGAGCAATAAGCATTCATTTTCTTATTGCTCGGCTTTTTTGTTTTTTAGGAAAGGAGTAATGTAATGTCACCATATAATAATTATAATGGAATGATTAATCAATTATATAGGCAAAAAGAAAATATTGATAATATGATAAATCAATATAGTACAATGCAACAACAGCCGCCTGTACAAAATATTATTAATACTTCTAATTCAACAGATATAGATGTAAAGTTTTTAAAAAATGAAGAAGATATTTCTAATATTATTATAACAAAAAGAACTTTATTTATAGATGAAAAAAATTCTAAAATATCTTTAAAAGAATTAGATGGAGAAATATCTAAATCTTATGATATTATAATACCAAAAGATCCAAAAGATATTAAAATAGAAGAATTAGAAGCAAAAATTAAGGGATTGGAGGAAAAAATAAATAATGAATGCACAGAATCTAATAAGTCAAATGATGATGTCAAAACAACCGATGGAAGCGTTGTTAAACCTATTAAGTCCACAACAAAAATCAATTTTTAATAATATAAATGGGCAAAGTGAAGAGAAACAAGCAGAAGAAATAGCTAAAATGTGTAATGAAAAAGGAATTACAAAAGACCAATTAGCTAGTATGCTTGAAATGATGCGCGGGCGTCGCTAAAAAATCTTTAGATCTGGATAATATGATTGCGGCACCAACCGCCGCATCTTATTATATATAAAATTTTAAAGAAGGGAGAGAATTAAAATGGGAGAATCAACTGGAATGTCAGCTGCTGATGTATTAGCACTAACAAAAAGCCATGATGGAGATAATCTATTTGGAGGTTCAATGGGAATCTTTTCTTTAATAATTATCTTTATCCTATTGTTTGGCGGAAATGGAGGTTTCTGGGGAAATGGAACTGCCGCTGCTTTAGGGACTGCAGATCTTCAAAATAGTTTATACTTTCAGAGCCAAGATGCTACACTACGTGGTTTAGCTGCAGGTCAAGCTAGTGTAAATGATACTGTTTTAACAACTAATTATAATAATTTAGTAGCTATGAAAGATATTCAACAACAAATATCTAATAGTATTGCTGCTATTGGTAATTTAGTATCAACAGAAAACTCTGCAACAAGACAATTAATTCAAGATAATTATATCAGAGAATTAAGTGATAAACTTCAAACAACAAGAGATGCTTTATCAAATGCAAATCAAACTGCTACATTAACTGCTGCAGTTCAAAATTCTACTGACACAATCTTAAATTCACAAGGTAGATATGTAATGAACCCACCTTGCTATACAGGTTGTGGATGCGGAAACTTATATTAATAAATAATTCCTTGCGGGAACCGCGCAAGTTGACTTTAGGCGGGAGCTGGGAATCTTTAACCGGCTCCCGCATTTTTTATTTGGAAAGGAGATTGAAATATGGATAATGATACAATTTATGTTTCTAATGTAGAAATTCTTGATGATATGGTGGTATTAATTCCTAATAGAGATATTAGAGTTTTAACAAATTGTGGTTGTTATGGGTTAGTTATATGCTGTGGAGCAACTGCCGCTTCTAATTTACCTGTTGCGATAAGATTTGGCGAAGAAGATATACCTGTTTTATGTAAAGCAGGAAATACTATGTATGCAAATCAATTAAAGAAAAGAATGAGATACCCTATTATGTTTGGAAATCAAAATGAAAATTATGAAAATGGGCAATTTGTAATTCTATCAAAGGTTTCTCCTAGAGGTATTACTGCTATTGAACCTACAAGTGTTTAATTATGAATGATGGAATAGATGCCCTAGATTTATTATCGGTTTTAATGACCTATATTAGTTTACATAATTATGAACTTAATGAAAAGCAAAATGAAAAACTTGATAAAATAATTTTTGATATAGAAAGAAAATTAGAATATCAAGATAAAATGCTTGAAAAAATTTGGAAAGGGATAAATAAAAATGGAAAATAAAGAATATATTATGAAATTTTTATCTTTGACAGAAGATAAGAAAAAAGAAGAGGCGGCCGCAGTAATCTGTGAAATGCTAGATTCTATGGAAGAAGAAGATAAAGAATGATATGACCAAAAAATATATGAAACTGTTGAAGGTAAAGTTTTAACAGAAGCTAGAGCAAGAACTCTTATAAATAATATGACTCCAATGGGAATGAAATGAGAGTTATCTGAAACAGAAACTTTAAGAAATGACCAATCAATTAGACCTGTTGACTTTTGGATAGTAATGAATAGTGCATATAATGACTATCATGATTTATTTGCAGAAAATCTTGATTATTATATAAAATATACAAATAATTTTATTAAAGATGAAGATGCAGTTGATGATAAAGTATATTATTATTTTACTATGATACCTAAAAAATAATTTTAGCACTTGGCCCTTTTTATATGATTTATTCACACGAAATTTGAAATACAATAGAAAGAGAGAAAATAAAAAGGAGATGAAAATATGAGTCCACTACAGGTTGACCTAACAGAGTTAGGGACTTTTTTAGGAAGTATTATTTTTATATGCTTTATTATATATAAAACTTGCAAAGCACAATTCGAAAAATATTTTGAAAATGCTTCTTTTGAAAGAAAGCCTAAGAAAGCTGACATAGTTAAACATAACCAAATTAATGCAGAGATTCAAGAAAATTTAGTTAAAGCAAGAGATATATTAAATGCAGATTCTGCTCGTGTTCATTTGATTCATAATGGAACTCATTATCTTCCAGGCGTATCTTCTTTGAAAGTAAATTGTGCTTATGAATCAGTAAAATATGGGATAAAATCTTATCAAATGTTATTAATGGAGATTCCTATTCCTATTTCATCTGCTTTTATTGAGAAAATGCTTGACAATAGAGATATAGTTCAATGTGGAGATATAGATAGTTGTATGGCACAGCATGAAGATTATTGAAATAAATTTGCTGCGTTTATACAAGTAGAAAAAGGAATTCAAAATCAAGCTTTATCAGCAGTTTTATTAAAAGATAAAGATGGAGAACCTATGGGATTTGTTACTTTTGGATATGAAGATAAAGAAGCTTTTTTAGAAAAACCAGAAGAATTATATAAGATAGGTTATTATATAGAACAAGAAATTCAAAAGTTGAGTGATTTAGATAATCCCCCACCTACAAAAAATAAAAAATTTAAAAAATAATTTTAGAGTGAATATGAAAAAATATTCACTCTTTTTTCTTTTGGCCTAAAGCAAATCATTTAATTAAAATATTTTTAATATATTAATAGAATATTATATAAGAAAAATTCTTATTTTTATATAGAGATAAAAGGAGATGATTTTTATGAGTGCACCAACTTTAACTTTGTACCCTCCTGTAATATCAACATATATGCCCGCTTTTGTTATTCAACAACAAAATACAGATTCATGTAGGGTATATTTTTCTTTGTCTAAATATAACACAATAGAAGATATTGCAAATGTACAAGTCACAATAAAAAGTCAATATACGAATGATAATATGTTAAGTAACACAAAATATCCTTCAGAAGTTATGTTGACAAATTTAAGTTTAGATACAACTGTAACAACAGATGAGAAATATTATATTACTATCACTTCCGCAGATATAGAAGGTGGATTTGATTATGATACTTATTATAAATTACAAATAAGATTTACAAGTACAGAGGCGGCCGCGGTTTCTTTGACTCCTCCACAATCAATTTCATCATGATTAAATGATAATATGCAATTTTTTAGTGAGTGGTCAACAGTATGCTTGATTTATGGAATTAGTCAACCTCAATTAGTAGCTACTTATAATGGAGAAGATGGAATTACTAATTGGGATCCAAATGTTTTAAATGAGTGATATCAATCTTCAACTGTAAGCTTTGTTGGAAGAATGACTTATGCTTATTTTGATGAACAAGAATATTTGAAATCTTATCATATAAAATTATATGATGCAGGAAATCATTTGTTATTAGATAGCGGAATTATTTATAATAATACTTATGATACTAATAATGTTGTTAATTATAATTTTGATGTTAACCTTGAACAAGGCGCAGTTTATCATTTTACTTTTGAATATGTTACAAATAATTTATATACAGAGACTTTAACTTATAATTTTGAAATTATGGAAAGTTTTACTAAAACATTAAATGCTAATCTTGGAGTTACTCCAGATGAAGAAAATGGAAGATTTTGTATAAATTTATCTGTTTATGTTATGCCAGAAGAAGATACTGTAATGATAAGAAGAGCTTCTAGCAAAGATAATTATTTAACATGAGAAAATTTAAAAGAAGTTAAAATTACTCAAACAGGACAATATACAATATGAGATGATACTTTTGAAAGTGGAGTTTTTTACAAGTATTCAGCTCAATTAATGAATTCTCAAGGTTATTTTGGTACAGCTATATATTCAAATCAAGTGATTATGATTTTAAATTATAGCTATTTAACTACTGCGGAAAGGCAATTAAAAATCAAATTTGATACTAATATAGGTTCATTTCAAAAAGTTGTTATGGATTCAACTACAACAACTATTGGTTCTAAATATCCTTTTGTAAAAAGAAATGCTGAAGTTTATTATTCTCAATTCCCTATTGGAGGATTAATTTCTCTTAATATGGATTTAGATGGTTTATTTTATTCAAGAGAAGAATTATTAGGAAATTCTAATATAACTGATTATAATAATTATAATTCAGAAAATAATATTAATAATATGAATGATATTGTTTATGAAAGAGCTTTTAGAGATAAAGTATTAGAATTTTTAAATGATGATACAGTTAAGTTATTTAGATCTCCAACAGAAGGTAATATATTAGTAAAAATAACTGGAGTTACTTTAACTCCTAACACAACTTTGGGTAGAATGATTTATTCTTTTAGCGGGACTGCCGCAGAAATAGCAGATAATAATATAAAAAATTATGAAAAATATAATATTGTCGATATAAAAAATTCAACTAGGTTAGATAATATAGGAACAGATACTCAATATATATATAATTTATCTTCTATGTTAGAACATCCTGGCTATAATGAGGATGGAAAGTAGAGGTAAAATATGAAGGTTCAATATGATTATTTAAAAGATTCTGCTTTTTTACAAGAAATAGATTTAAATCGTTCTCAAACTCAATATGCAAAATTAACTTTTTTAGATTGAAATGAGAATCCTATTCAAGAAATTCAATCTTTAGTTAATTCTGGAGGAACTGTAAATATAGATGGAAAATCTTCTGTCAGAAGGACTTGTAATATATCTGTTTTTATTCCCTCAAAAGATTATGCTAATATTACTAATATAAATAATTTATTTTCAATAAATAAAAAAATGTATTTAGAAATAGGTTTTAAAAATACTACTAATCAATATCCTGAATATGATATTATATGATATCCACAAGGATTATTTGTTATTAATAGTTGTTCTTTATCACATTCTACTAGCGGGGTTACTGCTTCTTTAGTATTAAAAGATAAAATGTGTTTATTAAATGGTGAGTGCGGCGGGACCTTCCCCGCACAAGTCCAGTTTGATACATATGAAACTCTAAATGAAAAAGGCGAATATGTTTTAACAAAACCTATTATTTCTCAAATTATTAGAGAATTAGTTAATCATTTTGGAAATGAACAATTAGGAAAAATAATTATTAGTGATATTGATTCAAAGATAAAACAAGTTATGAAATGAACAGCTTCTAACCCAGCCTATATGTATAAGGCTGATTTAGAGCAAGTTTCTTATAATAATGATGAAATTAGTTATTTAACATCTGATGATTTAGTTTTCTTTAGTGAAGATGAAACTACTCAAGTATATATGATAACTACAAATTATGCAACTGCCGCACAATACCCTTATCAAATTTATTCTTATGGAGAAGATATAGGTTTTATTTATACTGACTTTACTTATCCTACTGAATTAATAGCAAATGCAGGAGATAATATTTGTTCAGTTTTAGATAAAATTGTTAGCACTTTAGGTAATTATGAATATTTTTATGATATAGATGGAAATTTTGTTTTTCAAGAAATAAAAAATTATTTAAATATTTCTCAATCTACTTTGACTTTAGATAATATTGATAAAGATGATTATTTAATAGATATTTCAAAAGGAAAATCTGTTTATAATTTTACTAATTCTCCTCTTATAGTATCTTATTCTAATTCACCTTCATTTTTAAATGTTAAGAATGATTATGTTGTTTGGGGAATAAGAAGAAATGCGGCGGGGATGGAAATTCCAATTCGTTATCATTTAGCTATTGATAAAAAACCAAAAGCTGGTAATTATTATGATGTTTATTTTTATGATGACCCAGAAGATGGATTAACAAAAGCAAAATTGCCAATACAATTTGATGATTATGCTTCTTTATCTGCAACCACAGGTATTGAAGGAGAAATATATATTACAAACGATAATGACAAAATTTATATTTGAGATATAAATACACAAACTTTTGAAGAAAGTGAAAGTATAACTTTAACTCCTATAAAAACAACAGATTGACGTTCTGAACTATATCTTCAAGGAGTTCAAAGTGATCCATTAGGACTTGCTTCTAATTATTATTATACAGAGTTAATGAATGAATGACCTAAAATATATGATTTACAAAAGGAATTAATATCTGATGGCGGCGGCCAGGTCTATGTAGGCGGCTTCCGCGATGAGTATATTAATGATCCTAGCTCATTAGATTATTATTTAGATTTTATAGATACAGAAAGTTCTTTATCACAATTTAATATTGATAATATTGGAAGAAGAACTCAAGTTGAAAATAATAATGAAATAAATTGTGTTTTCGAGCCAGAAATTCCTGATTTAGTTATAATAGAGGCAGGGCAACCTGATACGGCAGAGAAAAGAGCGGAATGCGACGCCCGCCGCCAAACTTATACACAAGTAGATTCTTCTATCTTTAATGCTCTTGGATTTGGAGGTTCTTTAAATGGAGCTTTTACTGAAATAAAAAATTTATTATATCAATATACAGGATATAATGAAACTATTCAAATATCAGCTATTCCTATATATCATTTAGAACCAAATACTAGAATAACTGTTAAAGATGAAGATAGTGATATTAGTGGAGATTATATGATTAATTCAATATCAATTCCATTAGATATAAATGGAACTATGAATATTTCTGCAACAAGAGTATTACAAAAAATGTAAAATAAAAAAGCACAGATATAAAATCTGTGCTTTATTTTTTTTTGTCTTATTTTATTCTTATCTTTTGTCCTACTCTAATTAGATTAGGGCGAGCTATTCCATTTAATCTAGCAAGTCTTTGCCATGTTGTGCCATATTTTTGAGCAATTTCACTTAGAGTATCTCCTTTTTTAACTGTATAAACTATTGAAGTAGGGGTTCCACTGTTTTGAGTGGTTTTTGTTGTATATCCTAAATGAATCCAACCTGCGCCACTTTTTAATTTACCCCAATTTCCATTTGTCTCAACAATTGTATAAATTTCATTTTTCTTAACAGTTGTTTTTACAGGATAATTAGTACCAGCTCCACTTCTTACATTTAAAACATTTGCAGTTATTTTTACTGTATAATTTACAGGAGTGCTTGGAGTTGTTTTTGGTGCGGTTTCTCCTTCTAATTTTTTATTAACTGTATTTGCTAACTCTTGAAATCTTGATTGTAGATATGGACCAGGGCAAGTTGTGTTTGCAAACATATTATGTCTTGTTAAAGAACCATTTTTATCTCCTGTATAATTTAATTTAAAATTATATCTTTTACAAATATCTACACATAAGCTAACTAATGAATTCCAAGCTGCATCTGGAATATGCCAATTTCCACCAATTTGATCATTAGCAACTTCAATAGTAATAGCTTGATAATCATTTGTTCTATTTGCAGAAGTCCATGCTCTATTTTCTTCATCTACTGAACAAACAATATCTCCTTGATATCCAATGCAATAATTAGCACTTGCGCCTCTTCCTTTAGTTTGGAATAATTTTGCACATTGTGTACCAGTTAATTTTCCTGCCATGTGATGAGGTGTTATTTTACAAACTTTATAACCATTTCTGCCTTTTGTATAATTTGAGGTATTAGCAGGAATATATGCTTTTGTTAAACTTGATCTACTCATTTTCATCTCCCCCTTCTCCATTTGATAATTCTTCTTCCATTTCTGGAGTTAATACAATTTCTTCTTCATTCTCTTCCATATTCATCTTCTCCTTAAAAAATTTTATTATTCCCAATTTAAGTCAGACTCCTCTCTCTTTATTTGAGACAATCCAATTCCAATTGCGTCCGCAATATCATCATTAACTTTTATTGAATATTTTTCTTCGACAAAAGCAATATCTTTTTTCTTTAAATCTGCTCTTTTTATTCCTCTTCCAGTTTGAATTCCAATAGAAGCTCTTCATGAGCTAGGATATACATATACAATTTCAATATGATTATAATTATCATGAATTAAGAAAGCCACTGCCGCCTGTAACCACATTAAAGCTCTATGAGTTTGTAAATTACCAACTCCATAACCGCGGCCATCGGGTCTGACTTCTTCTAATATAATTTTGTCTATTGGATTATATTTATCTAAAATTTCTTTTAATTCTTTTGTTATCTTACTTATTCTGTTTATTAAATCTGAAGAGGTTGCTGTAATACAACCATAATCTTTAAGATTTCCATCTTCAAAAAAAGCTCAGCCGCGAAGAATGAGTAGATAAATCTAAAGATATTATTTTCATATATTGCGTCTCCTTTGTCAGGTATATTATACAAAAAATTTTCAAAAAACGCAAGAAAAAAGAAGATTTATTCATCTTCTTTTTTAATTTCCTCAGGAGGAATTTTTCTAATTAAAGTTACATATTGTATCTCTCTTTCATTACCTCCTGAAAGTAAATCATATCTTAATTTATTTACTATTCATCTTTGTCCCGGTTTAGGTATATATCCTAATTCAATATCTGTTGCTTTTCTTTTTTCATACTGGTCGGTTGCCGCAACTTCAAATAAACTCTTTAAATCTTCTTGATATTGAGACTTGCCTGGCGATAATATATTATTTCAATTATCTAAAGGCGGAGTATATTTAAAATTAAATTCTTTTTTATAAATATCTTCAACAGGAATTTCAGACATATCAAAAGGTAATATAAATCCATATTCATTTGTAATTTTAAGTTCTTTTAAACAGTTTCATGGAGTTACTATAACAGGAGTTCCTAACATTAATGCTTCTACCATAGTATAGCAAAAAGATTCAGAGTCGCTTAATTGCACTACATAATCAGCCTCTTTTAATTTTCCATTAATTTCTAATGTTGGGTTTTTATAAATAACATGAGGATTTTTTATAGTATCTTTTGTATTTGTATAAACTGTTCATTCATAAGGAATATTAGCGTCATCTAAAGCTTTAGCTAATTTTATCATTCTATCTTTTCCTTTTTCTTTTGTTAATCTAGTTGCGGAAACCAACCTTAACGTTCTCTTAGGTGGGTCTAAAGTAATAGGATTGTAACATAATTGACAAGGTTTACCTGTTAATTCAGTAAAACTATCACAGGCCGCTTGACTTACTCCAATATAATGATTAATTTTAGGAATATTAGGAGCAGGAACTCCTTGAGCTTTATAATCTGCATGAATTATCATATAATAATCTTTAGCATTTACATAATCAATTATTTTTGCATTATAATTAAAAAATGCTTTTTCACATTCAATTATTGTTCCTTTTTTATACCTTTTAACTTCAGCATATTGTTTTAATCTTTTTATTTGTTCTTGACTTCCTGTATCATAATAAATTACTATATCTCAATCTTTATATTTTTTAACAAGTTCATAGAACATATTTTCAACTCCGCCTATTGCATTCAAATGATGAAAATAAAAAATATTTTTTGTCATTATTCTGCCTCCCTTCCATTAATTTTTAATTTAAAGTTAGGGTCTTGTTCTTTTTCTGCATTAATTCATAGGTCAGAGTGCTCTCTATTATAAACTCAGTTTGTTTTATTTCCTGCTCAATGATAAATTTTAAAATTAGGCGATTCTTTTGTAAAAATAGAAGAATTATATTTATTATCTAAAAATAAAATATTATCTTTAAAAATTACATTTAAAGTATCTTGATCTGGATAATATAATTTATTGTTATTAACATAGTTATCTAAATCTTTTTGTTTATTATCTTCTCTAATTTTCTTTAAATTAAATAATACAACTCCACTATTTATATAATGATTTTTATCAACAGGAATATTAGGTGTCATTAAATTTGTTTTTGCCCCTTCATCAATTACTCCTGCAATATAATGATTAGATAAATCTATATCTCATAATTCATCTATATTGTCTTTTACAATTAAATCCATATCTAGATATAAAACTTTATCTTCTTTTAGTAAAGATGATAAATATAATCTAATCAAAGAAGCTTTAGAATAGCCTGTATTATAATTTACTCCTTTAGGATTTAAACATTTTGATTTATTTATATTTATATATTCTATATTTATAAAAGGTAAATTTAATTCATCATCTTCGATAAATAAATATAAATTTCTATAACAATTATTTCTTGTATAAGCATATAATCAAGTGTATAAATATTTATAATAATTTCTAGTACAAGATAAAACTATTGTTTGTTTTTTATTAGACCATCAGCCATAAGCAATATCTGATAAACTATTTTCTCTAGGAAAATTATAGAAATAAGGGGCAAGATCAATTCTTCCTAGCTTTGGATGTCTTTTATCTCACATCTCTTCACAGAAATCATTATCTTCACCATTTTGTTTATTATTAAAGCGATAATCTCCTATTAATCGTTTAGAAAACATAGCTTGCCATACTGTGCCAGTACCAAATGCTCCTTTAGGATTTGCATTACTACGAATTTTAAATTGTATAATATCCATATCATCAGTAACCATACAATCTAAAATAATATCCATAGAATCTTCTCCGACAAGCCAATCATCTCCGTCTATAAATCATATATAATCTGCGGTAGACTTATCTAATCCTATGTTGCGGGCTTCGCCTGGAGAACCAACCGCCGCATTAATTATTTCATAGTTTCAATCACTATTATGCATTTCTTTTTCAATTATTTCTGCTGTATTATCGGTACAGTTATCACAAATAAAATATATTTTTCTATTTGCTTCTACATTATTTTTTTGTTCTTTTAAAGAAATTAAACAAGGTTTAATATATTTAGCTAAATCATGACAAGGAATAATAATATCTAAACTAGGATGTAACATTTTTTCATGTATTTTTTGTTCTTCTTCTGTTAAAGAACTTCCTTTTTTAATATAATATCCATAGATTTGATTTCCATATAATAATTCTAAATCAGGATATCTTTCTTTCATATTTTTTCTTGTTAAATCTGGTTGTTTATGGATTTCATATATATTATTTTCTACTTCCTCTTGTTTTAATTGATAAGGAATTGCCACAATAATTTGTTTACATTTAGGTAAAATATATTTTAATACTTCTTGAGCTTCTGTTATTGTTAAATGTTCTAAAACATCTCCCATTATAATTAAATCATAATAATTAAATTTAAAATGTTGAATATCTATATTATAAACATTATTATATTTTTTTTCTAAATTATGATTTTTAATATTAGGGAGATAGGCTTCAATAGCATCTATGTTTTTAAAATATCCTTCTAATAGCATTGAATAAGTCCCGCATCCGGCACCTATATCTAATACTGTATCTGTTGATTTAAAATGATTTATTATATATTTTTTTATCTCTTGTTTATATATTGAATAACTTGTTGCATTATCCACTTTTTATCTCCTTTTATCTTCCTGTGCTTCCAAATCCACCTTTCCCTCTTTGTGTATCAGATAAATTTTCTACTTCTTCAAAAGATTTTATTTCTATATAAGGTAAAATAATTAATTGAGCTATGCGGTCGCCGGGTAAAATTACCTGAACCTCATCAGTATCATTATGGATTGCGACTATGTATTCTCCACGGTAGTCACTATCACATGCCCCAACGCAATTTGCGGGTCTTAAACCTTGTTTAGTAGCAAGGCCACTTCTTGCAAATATTGCTCCAAAAACTCCATCTGGAAGTTCAAATGCTAAACCAGTTCCAACTTTAACAGTTTCATGAGCTGGCACAATAATCTTTTCATCGGTTGCCGCATATAAGTCATAACCTGCGGCCGCCGCACTTCCTCTAGTTGGTTCTTTTGCTAACTTATTTAGTTTTTTATATTTTAAATTAAATATTTCCATATAGAACTCCTTAATTAAAATGCAGAACCTTTATCATAAGTTACATCTATTGATGTTACAGGCTCTTTTTCTTCAGTAAATGATTTTACTAAAGTTACACGATACCAAGAATCAGCTACTTCACCTTTTATTTTCTTTTCTTTATATTGAGTTGTATATTTTTTTAAAGTATAATAATCGCCTTTTTTAGCTTCTTCTATTAATTGTTTAGCTTCTTCTTCACTATCAACTCTATAATTTTCAGTAGTTTCTAATAAATATTTCATATTGCCCTCTTTCTAAATTTGTTCAATTTTTATATTTAATTGTTTGTTATATTTAGTCATATAACAAGTTTGAATATCTTTTATTGTTTTTTGAGTAAAAGTTTTATTTCCTTTTATTTTTATCTCATCACAATTATATCTAGTAATTAATTCACTAATATTTTCAGCTAACATTTTCATACTACTATTGACTTCTGTAATTATTTTATTTTTATCATCTATTACAGTAATTGATTGAGCAAAAAGAAAAGGTTTAATATTTATAATGATTTTCATTTTACCTCCTTAAAAAGTAATAATTGCTTCATCATAAGGAAAAAGAAAATAACAATAACTTTCTCCTTCTATTGATAACCAAATTTCAATAGCTTGTTCATCTTCTGTATTCTCTATTGATTTTATAATTCCACGGTTAGGAAGACACTCTTTTAATAAAATTGTTAAAAACTCATCTAAATCATTTTCTTCATTTACAAATACAGTATAATCTTTTCTATCATTACATAATAACATATAATATTTATTAGTAGTTCTTTGAAGAAGAGCTTCTATTAATTTTCTTTTTTCTTCTATTTCTTCTTCAGTTAATTCTTTAATGTTATTTTCTATAATGCTTTTATTTATATCATATAAAGTACCCATATTAGCAATATGTTTTCTTTTATTATTTTTCTTTTTCATAAAGACCTCTTTTCTATAAATGTTTTATTTCATTATTTAAATAATCAATATAGGTTTGTTGATTTTCTCAATTATGAGCATAAATTATTTCTCAATGATTAGAAGATAATAATTGAAAAGCTTGTCTACCTTCTTTTTTATTTATTGGAAAGTAATATAATCTAAACATTTCAAAATTTTCTTTTTCATATAATTCATCTGCAAAATCAAGCATTCTATACCATAATATATTAAGTTTATTAGAGTCCTCCGCTAAAAAATCTGACTCTGGAGTTTGTAAGAAATCAAAGAAAACTTTTAACATATTTTTTTTATGTTGTAATATTTTTTCTTTTAATAATTTTTTAGATTTTTGTCTTTTTATAAAATCAATTATTATCATTTATTTTTCCTTTTTATTTTTATATACATATATTATATTTAATATTTTTCTATTTTTCAATTCTATATAAACCACATGAACAAGTATCTTGAGAACATTTTTCTGAATTTAAAGTATCTTTAAATTCTTTGCACATACATTTTGTATTTTCATCATGAATTATTTTACAAGGGCAATAGCCTCCATTAGATTTTATTTGTTCTAAAATTTCTGCTACTAATTCAGATTCTTCTGTATTAACTCTAAATTTTTTCATTATGAAATAACCTCCGCATATTGATTATCAGAAGATAAAGTCACCCCTAAAACATTATCTTTTCTATTTTTTTGATTTGGAATAAATCTTCCAAATTTTACAATAATATTTTTATATCATTGTAAAGTATCTAACTCTGTTAAAATTTCACTTGCATAATAACCTGTATAAATAATAATAAAGTTATTATGAGAAACTCTAAATGTTTTTATAAAAGATAATAAATCATCAAAAGTATCAAAAGGTTCTAATCCTTGAAAACAAATTGCTTTTGTAACAGGATTATCATCAAAATATTTAATAATTTTTTCAATAGAAACATCTATTATTGGTGCGGCGGCCAGGCTTGAATTTTGACATACCTGGCTTCCGCATTCTCTATCACATTTAAAATCACATTTAGGCATTTCTATTGTCAAACAAGGTTCTTTATAATTAACTAAATCGCAATCTATAATTCCCTTAATCTGCATCTTTATTTATATTCTCCCATCTTCTCATTGTATATTCATCTTGTCTTGCTTTTGACCATGTTTTTATTGGAGTATAAAATCCAACAATTCTTGTATATTCTGTTGCTACTGGTTTTCCGCATACTGGGCAAGTTCTTCCATAGAAAGCATGATTGTCTTCACAAGCTTGAATTTTAGTGTTAAAAGCAAAATATGTAACACCTTGATCCGCAATCCAATTTACCATATCCCAAGCTTTTTCAAAACTATTAAATGGGGCGTCTATATTAGCGTGTAAGATTGAGCCTCCATTACAGAATCCATCGAACATAGCTTGAACTCTAACTCTTTCTGCTAAAGTTGTTTGAATTCCAAGAGGAACAAATTGATTTCCATAAAGAGGTAAATCATAAATATTTGCATGAGGATAGAAAAACTTATCTTTTTTCATAAGTTTTGCCGCAGCTGACTCACCAGGAATTTGTTCAGTATTTACTTTATAATCACATTTATTTTCTTCAATAAATTCATCCGCAGTTTGTCTCATTACTTCAAAAATTTTCTTTCCAAAAGCGGCGGCCGCATCTGTATAAAATGTATTTCCTAATTCATCTACTATTGTATAACCAAATTTTTTCATTGTTTCATAAATACCTATAAAACCAATAGTATTATATAAATGTTCAAAATCTATTAAATTATGGTCAAAATTAGGAAGTAATCCTTTTTCAACATCTCTTTGAATGATATGTCTAACGCAATCTAGCGCTTGTAAATTTATAATTGTTCTATTTTTTAATTCTTCTAAATATTCTTTTTCTGAATTTGTATCTAAAGCTAATCTTGCTAAATTAATAGTAGAAACTTTTACAGAGCCTACTTTTAATGCAGTTCCGCCTATACTATTAAAATAACCTAAATCGCGGATATCAGACTTTAATCTACAGCAATTACTTAAAGAATTAACTGAGTCATCAACAAATAAGTTTGAATCAGACCATTCTCTATTATGTTCTATTGCCCATTTAGCAAATTCTTCATCTACAAATTTTCCTTCTTGACGTAATAAAGAAATAGTCTGTACAGGAAATGTAAACATATTAGAATGTCTTGTTGCAGCCATAACTTCAAGATATATTTTTTGAAAGTTGATAATTTCTTCTTCATAGTCAATCATAAAGCTTCCATCTGGGAATTCTGAGCCTCCAAACAAAGCTTCAAAATATGGATGATCAAATACTGAAGTGTTTGTGAAAGCACTTTGAGAACCATCTCTTGTATAAGGTTGATTTACTGCATAAATAAATCTTTGAAAATTTTGACGAGCATATTTTTCTTCACATTTACTTGTTTTAATTCCTAAGTAATCATTTTCTACATCTTTTTTCCAAAAATAATACATATAAGGAATTAAATTTGGTAAACCAACAGCTCCTGAAGTTCTATTAGAAGCATAGCTTATAAATTCTTTAACAAAATCTACAAAAGTTGTTAAATGTTTTGCAGGTTGAGCATTGAAAGTTCCTCCAA
>JAEIGA010006994.1_pt1 | contig 17158 bp, 12 predicted proteins | sample 9270691 | NCBI WGS metagenome assembly JAEIGA01 (sample SAMN17057246, study PRJNA624740) | gut metagenome | biome: biome; isolation source: fecal sample | host: Bos grunniens | place: China: Xizang | collected 2019 | reverse complement strand
TCCCGTTTCGTTTCTTTTTGCCGATAACTGCGTCAGACTTCGCATCTTCAGTCGGTCATTACCACAAGGTAACTCCCTCCTTCAGAGCTTGTCTTCCTTGTTCTCGACAAAAATAAACTTCAACTTGTAAAAGAACTTGTTCTTTTTTGCGGTGCGGACGGGACTCGAACCCGCGACCCCCGGCGTGACAGGCCGGTATTCTAACCAGCTGAACTACCGCACCAATTGTTCAGACTTATGCGTTTTTCTCGAACGCGGATGCAAAGGTACGCAAAAAATCGGTATCTCCAAATTTTTTGCGTACTTTTTTGTAAAAATTTCACTATTTGACCTCAATTACTCTTTTTTCAGCCTCAATTTTTGCTGTTTGCAGTTTAGGAATCCTTACATGAAGTACTCCATCCTTTACAGTAGCCTCCACATTCTCCCTTTCGGCATTTTCTGGAAGTATCAATGTCTGGTGAAATTTTGAGTAGGAAAATTCCTTTCTCAGGTATTTGCCCTCTTTTTTGCATCCTTCCTTGTTCTCACATTTCTTCTCCATTTCGATCACAAGGTTTCCATCCTTGCTGATGTGTACCTGAAAATCGTCTTTGCACATTCCAGGTGCCGCGAGTTCAAGATAGTATGCATCCTCATTTTCGTAAACATTCATTGCCGGAGCTGAGCTGTTTAGCCGGTTCAACGAGTTTCCTTCAAAGAAATCGTTGAAGAATTCCGGCAGCCAGTTCTGGCCGTTGATTCTTTTTGCTGGTAACATATTTTGTTCTCCTTTTATTTATATTATTGTTTTTTGCCAGACCCCGTGTCTGCGATGCAGATTATTGTCAATATCCGGACCAATCTTCCCTATATTCTCAATGAAAAAATGTACCTTTGCATGTTTGTAAATCCAAATATGATCATGGAAAAGAAATTATATCCTTTTAAATTTGTTCCTGTGGCATCAAGACGTCCATGGGGTGGCAGTGACCTGGTAATGAAGCTTGGTAAGAAGTTTGTCGAATGTGATGAAGCCGGAGATGAGAAGATAATAGGCGCAGATGAGCTTATCGGAGAGAGCTGGGAACTTGCTGACATGGGTGTTGAGGACTCGGTGGTTGCAGAGGGATGGTTGGCTGGAAATACTATCAGCGATCTTATGGAGACATATCTGGAGAGGATTGTAGGTGAGAATGTCTATAATTTCTACGGCCGTCAGTTCCCGCTTCTGATCAAATTCCTTGATATCAACGACAAACTTTCTGTTCAGGTACACCCTGATGATGAGGTTGCCGCTGAAAGATATGATTCGCTTGGCAAGGCAGAGATCTGGTATGTCATGGATGCGAAGCCGGGTGCCAAGATGTATTGTGGATTTACCCGTGATGTGACAGCGCAGGAGTTCTATGACAGATGCAAGAACGGAACAGTTGACGAGATACTCAATGTCATCACTCCGAGGAAAGGTGATGTGATCTATATTACTCCTGGTACTGTACATGCCGCTGATGGCGGTCTTCTGATTGCTGAGATTCAGGAGTCGTCTGACATGACGTTCCGTCTTTATGACTGGGGCAGGGAGTTCAATCCTGCTACTGCGCGTAAGACACATCTTGAAGAAGCTATCGATGTCATTGACTATAAGGCCTTTGATTTCGGTCTTTATCGTAAGGGACCTCTTTGGGGTGATGAGGCTTCATACGAGCCATGTCATACAGGTGAGCTGTCAGAGGATGAACATCATCATCACGAGCAGGGAGGTGTCGTGGAGACCCTCGTAGAAAGTCCTCAGTTCAATGTGAGCAAGCTTAAATTGTCTGATCCCCTTCATATTTATACAGAGCAGTTCGAAAGTTTTATAGTATATATATGTCTTGAGGGCGCAGCATCTATACAGGTTCCTTCCAATAAGGAGAACGGAGAAGCATATATGCAGAACTATGAGTTCTCGAAGGGAGAAACTATCCTCGTGCCGGCAGAAATGCCTGATTTCTATCTTGTTCCTCGTGACCGTGAGACAGTGCTTCTTGAGGCAGTTACACGTCCTGTTGAGGCTACTGACGAGTATATTGATCCAAATACCGAGGCTTTCCTTGAGAATGAGGACTATGAGGGACTCGAAGACGGAGCTTTTGATGATGATGAGCCGAAGCAGGCTCCTTCTGGCGCAAGTCCGCTGAACTTCTTCAATTAAGATGGAATCAGTAAGACTAGATAAGTTTCTTTGGGCGATCCGCGTCTACAAGACCAGGACTGATGCAACTGATGCCTGTAAAGGAGGTAAGGTGCGTCTTAACGGTCTTGATGTAAAACCTTCCAAGGAGGTGAAGGTCGGAGATGTACTTACAATCCGCAAGGGGGCGGTGACGTATACCTATAAGGCGCTCGAACTCATTGACAAACGTCAGGGAGCGCAACTGGTCCCGAGATATGCTGAAAACCAGACCCCTCAGGAGGAACTTGACAAGCTCCGCGCACCGGTGGAGACCTTCTTCCTGAAACGTGACAGAGGTGCTGGCCGTCCGACCAAGAAGGATCGTAGACAGATGGATGCCCTCTGGGATGAATTGGATTACGACATAGATTGAAACGGTGCACGGGGGTGAAATGTTGTAACCCCCGTGCACGCTAATATTTAATACAAGCCTTATAAAAGATATTATGGTGCACGGAGGTTGCTGAAAATTACCCCTGTGCACCATGTCTTTTAGACTAACTTTAGACTTTTTACTTGAAGTATCTGTTGAAGAGACCCTGGAATCCTGCTCCATGGCGTGCCTCGTCCTTGCACATCTCGTGAACTGTATCGTGGATAGCGTCAAGATTCTGCTGCTTCGCAAGCTTTGCTATGCGGAGCTTGTCCTCACATGCTCCCTGCTCGGCAAGCATTCTCTTCTCTACGTTAGTCTTTGTATCCCATACGCACTCTCCGAGGAGTTCTGCAAATTTAGCTGCATGTTCTGCCTCCTCCCATGCATATCTCTTGAATGCCTCTGCAATTTCAGGATATCCTTCTCTGTCTGCCTGACGGCTCATTGCGAGATACATTCCCACCTCTGAGCACTCACCGTTGAAGTGGTCGCGAAGTCCTTTGAGAATTTCCGGATCCACATTCTTTGCTGAACCGAGCTTGTGCTCGTCCGCCCAGCTCAGCTCGCCCTCTGCTTCAGCAAGCTCCTCAAAATCTTCGGGTCCTACATGGCACAATGGGCACTCCTCAGGAGCATTTTCACCTTCATGAATGTAACCGCAAACAAGGCATCTGAATTTCTTAGTCATAGTTGTAATCTTTAAATGTTTATATTTTTTAAATTTGAATTATTCAAAATTAACTCTGATGCAAAGGTAGATAAAAAATCAATACATCCAAATATTTTTGCAAATTTTTGTATTTTTTTTTTCGTGTGCTACAGTTTGGCAAATTCTAATGTTATCTTTGTCAAAAATTCAAGGGTATGAAGCCATTTCTTCAACAGGTCGCAGACCATTATTATATTAAGGGGGATATTGAAAGGCGATGTTTTGTCTTTCCCAACAGGCGTTCCATGGCCTTTTTCAAGAAATGGCTCGGACAAGCGATAGTCAGGGCGGAGAAATCTGGTCTTTCTCCCAAGCCTGTGATATGTCCCCGCATGCTGACCATAAACGACTTCTTCTTCAAGGTGGCGGATATGAATCAGGCAGACCGGGTAAGCCAGCTGCTGGAACTTTACGACTGCTATAAGGAGTTGAATCCGAAGGCAGAACCTCTGGATGAATTCATATTTTGGGGAGATATTATTCTCGGAGACTTCAATGATGTGGATAAGTATCTCGTGGATCCTTCCCAGTTATTTACCAATGTCGCAGATTATAAGCAGATTCAGGATAATTTCTCGTATCTGACGGAGACACAACGAAGGGCGATAGAGGGTTTCATCAGTCATTTCAACGATGCCTCAGGTAAACTTACTGTAAATCTCAATACGGAGAATCCTGATGTGAAGGGGCGGTTTCTGCAGATATGGAATATCCTGTATCGGCTGTATGTGGATTTCAACAGCAGGCTTTCATGTAAGGGTATGGCCTATGAGGGTATGGCGTACAGGTCTCTCGCGCAAAGGTTGAAGGATGGTACTGCAGAAGATGTGTTCAAAGGCGTATTCCCTGATGATGCGTCATTCGTGTTTGTCGGACTTAATGCCTTGAACGAATGTGAGAAGACCCTGCTCCGTAAGCTGAGGGATGCATCCATGGCAGAGTTCTGTTGGGACTATTCAGGAAGCCTTATACAGGATCCGCAGAACCGTTCATCCTTCTTTATGTCCGACAATGTGATGGAGTTTCCGCAGACTGGCGAATGGGATGCGGAAGGCGTTGCCTTGCCGACGGTGAATGTTGTCAGCGTGCCTTCTTCAGTGGGACAGGCGAAACTCCTTCCTGATATATTGGAGTCGAGTGAAGACAGTGCAGTGATACTGCCTGATGAGAATCTTCTGACATCTGTACTGAACTCCATACCTGAAAGGATTACAGATATAAATGTCACCATGGGTCTTCCTATGAAGGGAAGTCTTCTGTTCTCGATGATGTCTGATATATCTGCAATACAGCTTCATGCCGTAAACCGCAAGGGACAGTGGCACTTTTACCATAAGCATGTATGGGATCTGTTTTCCAACCCGCTGTTCAAGGCTGCCGCTGATGATGTCACGCGGGAGATGATTGGCAGTGTCAGGAAGTCAGCAAAATATTATATACCCGCCTCTGATCTGCACGGCAGTCTGTTGATGGATGCTGTGTTTAAGCCGGTTGTTACCGATCCGAAGGCTGTGTCGTCCGCTCAGATTCATGAACTGGCGGAATATCAGAAGAATGTGATAAGGACTATAGCGCCTTCAGTAGCGGATGACCCTGAAATGGCATTGGAGCTTGAATATGCCAAGGAGTATTATCGTAGTGTTAATCTGTTGCAGGATCACTCGCTGAAAGTACTTCCTCTTACATACATAAGACTTCTGTCTCAGATTCTCGGATCAGTTTCAGTCCCGTTCAAGGGAGAACCTCTCAAGGGACTGCAGATCATGGGGCCCTTGGAGATGCGTGCACTGGATTTCAGAAATCTTATTGTCATGTCATCAAACGAGGGAGTGTTTCCTCGTCGCAGTGTGAGTTCGTCGTTCATCCCACCGGAACTGCGCAAGGGATTCGGGCTCCCTACATATGAATATCAGGATGCTGTATGGGCATATTATTTCTATAGGGCGATTTCGAGGGCGGAAAATGTCTGGATGCTTGTGGATTCCAGAACTGAAGGACTCAAGTCTGGTGAAGAAAGCAGATATATAAAGCAGCTTGAATACCATTTTGGCGTACCTGTGAGACGCTATGTTGTCAATACCGGAGGTCTGTGTGCTGCAGAAGTGGGGGAGATAGCCAAGACTTCTGCTGATATAGAAAAGGTAAAGTCTTCTTCCTTGTCTGCCACTGCCCTCCAGAATTACCTTGCGTGTCCTGCCAAGTTCTATTATACGACTGTCAAAGGACTTCAGACAGAGGATGAGGTGTCTGAATCGTTGGATTACGGTATGTTCGGTACTGTCTTCCATGATGTGATGAGGGCCATATATACAGCCGAAGAAGCCATGTCGCCTGATTTTGAATTCGATTACAGAGGAGAGAATGAACAGGCACTCAATGGCAGGCTTACATATATAACAAGAGATTATATCAAAAGTTGGCTGGAGCGGGAAGAAAGTATAAGGGAAAAGGTCAAGGCCTTGATTGTCAGTCAGTTGAAATCTATGGATGTTAGTGGTAGAAATCTTGTTGTTGCAGATGTGATAGTCAGGTATGTTATGAAGACACTGCAGAGGGATCTGGAACAGCTTCAGGATTCCGGGCAGGATTCCTTTGAGATTTTGGGCAGGGAGATGCCGGTATATGGATGCTTCAACGGACAGAGACTTAAGGGATTCATAGACCGTATCGACAGCTTTAAGCCGGGACAGTTAAGGGTAGTAGACTATAAGACCGGCAAGGTGCTTCCGGATGATGAGGATATAACGGATGGTAATGCTGAAGATATCGCGCGGAAGATATTTGAACCGGATATATCGGAACGCCCGAAGATTGCCTTGCAGTTCTTTATTTATGATCTCCTGCTGAAAGAGTATGATGTGGCTGAGGACAGGATGATATACAACAGCGTATATTCGACTGCCAGACTCTTTAAGGAGGTTCCTAAGACGGTACGTATGAATGAAGTATTCTTTGATAAGATGTGTGAACGCCTGACCGTGCTGTTGGAACAGATATACAATCCGGAGGTGCCGTTCAGCAGGACTTCTGATAGTAAGACATGTACTTATTGCGATTTCAGGAATATTTGTGGTAGATAGGATATGTTGAAGATAATGAAAGCATCGGCTGGCTCAGGTAAGACCTATAGTCTGGCCAGAACATATATAAGTCTGCTTCTGCGCAACGAAGACCGTTATGCGTACAGGCATATTCTTGCGGTGACCTTTACCAATAAGGCTACTGACGAGATGAAAAACCGTATTCTTAAGGAATTGCATATAATGGCTACACGCCCTGCAGAATCAGCATATCGAAAGGATTTTGTTCCGTCCGTCTTCCCGTCAGAAGAAAAGATGCAGCACAAGGCCCAGAGGGTATTGCATGATATCCTTCATGATTATAGTGCCTTTGCTGTGAGCACGATAGACAGGTTCTTTCAACAGACTCTCAAGGCCTTTTCGCGCGAGATCGGTCAATTTGCTTCCTATCAGGTGGAACTTGACAGGGATTCACTTGTGGCTGAAAGTGTGGACAGACTTTTGGATTCTCTGACTGAGGAAAGCGGAAGTCTTCTGTCATGGCTGACCACCAATGTACTCGAGCAGATCGAACAGGGAGGAAAGTATAGTCTGGATGCGAATCTTTTGAATATGGCGGTCAGGTTGAGGTCTGCTCAAAGGCAGTCCGAGTTGGAGAAAGCCGGTATCAACGAAGATGAAGCATATTCGAAGGAAGGTCTGATGAAGATCAGAAGCAGTTGCCGTGATATAATGGCTTCATTCCGGAAATCGGTGAAGGCACGTGCCCGGAAAGCCCTTGACATATTGGAAGAGGCAGGCGTGAATCCGGCGGACAGCAATCGTGGATTTCTCAAGACTCTTTATGTCTATGATGAGCTTGGTGATAATGATATGATAGAAGCTCCGAAGCAGACTTTCATCACCAAGGCTTTGGATAGTGATGCATGGTTTGCGAAATCCAAGGCCCCAAAACTGTTCCCTTTGGTATATCCGTTTCTGGAGGCGCCGTTGGAAGACTTCTGTGAGTTATGGGGTGAAGAATTCGCCCTGTATAATACCGCCAGAATACTAGATGGACAGATATATGGATTGGGAGTGGCCGGCGAACTCAGGCAGATGTTCAATGATCTGATGAAAGAGAAGAATGTCCTGTGTATCGATGACTCGAATACGATTCTGCGTGATATAATCGACGGTTCGGATGCTCCGTTCGTATATGAAAAGCTCGGTGTGCGGTTCGACCATTTTCTGTTGGATGAGTTCCAGGATACATCACAGGTACAGTGGACTAATTTCAGCCCTCTGCTGCATAACAGTGATTCCCAGGATGGAGAAAGCCTTATTGTGGGAGATGTAAAGCAGAGTATATATCGTTGGCGTGGATCTGACTGGAACCTGCTGGATGAGAAGATCCCTGGAGAATTTCCCGGACATAAAGAGGAAGTACTGGATACAAATTATCGTAGCTTGTCCAATATCGTCAACTTCAATAATGCCTTTTTCAGTTCATCGGCAAAGATCCTTGATCAGATGTACGGCAGTTCCGAGAATGGTTCTATCGAAAGGATATATTCCGATGTTGAACAGAAAGTCGCAAAGAAAGGATCTGGGGATGGGTGTGTCAAGTTGACTTTCTGTGAGAAAGAAAATGAACTCGCGGAGGTGTTGAAGGCAGTATGCACTGCTGTGGAGGCAGGAGCCCGCCTTTCAGATATTGCGGTTCTGGTCAGAAGCAATGCCTCGGGTGATGAGGTGGCTTCGTTCCTTATAGCCAACGGCTATTCTGTCATGACTGATGATTCTCTGAAAGTGAAGAATTCGATAACTGTCCGAAGGCTTGTGTCGCTGATGTCGTGTGTGACCAATCCTGATGATAGTGTCAATTCGTATGTCGCCGAGTCATTGGATGTATGTCTCCCGGATGAGGGAATGTCGCTTGTCGATATGGCGGAAGCCCTGATTCGTGGTCTGAAGGATAGTGACAGGGATGCGTTATGGAAGGCGGAAATACCTTACGTGCAGTCATTTATGGATAATATGCAGGATTATGTATCTTCCAATGGAAACAATTTGAGAGGATTTCTGAAACATTGGGAGGGGGAGGATCCTTCGATAAGTTGTCCGTCTTCTGGAAACAGCATCAGGGTCATGACCATCCATAAGTCCAAGGGACTTGATTTCCCATTTGTTATAATTCCTTTTGTTGAGAATATAACGCTTTATAAATCAGGAAATTATTGGTGTGCTCCAGAGCTCGGAGGCACGGCGCTGGAAGGTGTGGCAGAGGGAGTGTATGATGTAAATCTGTCGTCTGGTTCAGAGTCTACCTTGTTTGCCGGTCATTACAGGAAGGAGAAGTTTCTCCAGATGGTAGACAATATAAATACAATATATGTGGCTATGACAAGGGCCTCGCTTGGCATGCATCTGATAGCTAAATATCCTTCAGCCAAGGTTCTGGATGCGATGGAAAACGGACAGAGTGTGCCTTTCTCGGATTTTTCGCAGATGCTGTACAGCTTTGCCATGACAAATTCCATGACTCATGAAAGTGAAGAGGGATGTACGCATTTCCATGAAGGAAAGATGCCTGATTTCAAGGCTTATGCAAAGGATGTCGAGGATTGTATGACTTTTACCGTTTCGGAAGGTGATGGATATCCTTCGATACCTCTTAATCCTCAGTTCGGAGATGCGGATTGCGATGTGCGTGAGAGGGGAAGGTTGAAGTTTTCGGCTGATTCGCTGGATTTCTTCTCGGATGCTGGTGAGGCTGGCATTGAGGCTTCAAACAGAATAAGGGGAATAGTTCTGCACGACATACTTTCGAGAGTGATGACCCTTGAGGATCTCGAACCGTCTGTTCAGATGTCATTGGCAAATGGTGAGATAACAGCAGATCAGGTCGATGCGGTAAGGACTTTGCTTGGTGAAAGGATGGCGGAGGCGAGCCGATATGGCTGGTTTGCGGATATAGACGGCAAGGTGTTGAATGAGGTAGGTATTATCGACACAGATGGAAGGGAATACAGACCCGACAGGGTGATTGTATCTGACGACAAGGTAGTCATTGTTGATTATAAGTTTGGAGAACATCATCGTAGATATGAACATCAGATGAAGAAATATTCGGAATTATGGCATAGAATGGGGTATGAAAATGTGACTGCGCACCTGTGGTATGTGGATTCTGGGGAAGTGATTGATGTGTGATATGACAGCAGTCTTTTAAAGGAATATTTATTATATTTGCAGGTTGACAAAACCGATTGATATGGAAGATAAGAAAAACGATACATATAAGCTGCTGTACAATACTGAAAGGGTAAAACTGTATATCCCGGAGTACGGTCGCAATGTGCAGAAGATGGTGGATTATCTCAAGACCATCGAGGACAGGGATAAGAGAAATGAACAGGCAAAGGCAGTCATAAAGGTGATGGAAATCCTTAATCCTGCCGTACATCTTCAGGATAATTTCGAACAGAAACTATGGGACCATCTTTTCATCATATCCGGTTTTGATCTGGATGTGGATGCTCCATATCCTATGCCTGCTCCTGAAAGCCTTCATGAGCGTCCTGTTGCGGTCCCTATTCAGAAGAAGCCGGTCAAGGCTAACCATTATGGTCGCAATGTGGAGAATCTGATCGACCTGATCGCAGAGCAGGAGGAGGGTGAAGTCAGGGTGGCAATGATACGGTCACTGGCAACATTCATGAGACAGCAGTATCTGACATGGAACAAGGATACCGTTACTGATGAAATGATATTCCAGGATATCGAGAGACTGTCGGACGGAAGAGTGAAGGTGCCTGAAGGACTGCAGCTTGGAAAGGTTGAGAATCCTAATAATTTCAATCGAGGAGGAAACGGTCAGGGTAAGCAGGGTAAGAATTTCAGACAGAAGAACAATCAGAAAAACAGAAAACAGCATCATAAACAGTAATGGCTGCAAAGAAAAAACATACATTCTTTCCTAAATTGACAACTGAACAGAAGTCGTCACTTCTGAAATATACTGGTCTGGCAGTATTTGTCTTCACTGTGTTCATATTTATCTCTGCACTTTCATATCTGTTCACATGGGAGGCAGACCAGAGTCTTCTTGCACATCCGAATATGGTCGACAAGGGTGTCGAGGTATCCAATGTGGGTGGCAAGTTGGGCTACAAGTGTAGTTATTTCCTTGTTGCCAGGTGTTTCGGACTTGGAAGTTTTGCTCTTATCTTCCTGATGGGAGCAGTCGCATATAGACTTTTCTTCTGGAAAAAGAGTATAGGACTTTTGAGAACCACATTCATTACTCTTTCCGGCGCTTTCGTCGCTTCGTTGCTTCTTTCAGTGATATCTGTTTTTTTGGGTACCGATACATTTTTTGGTGGTGGACTTGGCGGTGATTCCGGAGCGGCTGTCATTTCATGGATGAATAATCTCGTAGGTCCTGTCGCTACACCGTTGATTGTGCTGATACTGATTGTTGCATGGCTCATTTTATCTAACCGCAGATTTGCGGGCTGGTTTGCAGTGGTCGGTGATATGGAGAGAATGGAGCCGGATCCTGCTCAATGCGTTATGGGTCAAGTGCAGGAAGATACCCCGGCAGATGATCAGGAGGAGGAACAGTCGCCAGAGATTGAAATCATGCCGGAAGCGGAACCTGATTCTGAACCGCTTGTGGAGCCGCTTCCTGAAGTTGAACCGCTTCCTGCGGTTGAGCCGGAACCTGTGGCTGAACTACAGCCTGAAGAGGCTCCTGCAGTTCAGGGAAATACTGGAATCGAAGTGATCAGGGGTGAGGAAATAAATACTCCGGTGACTGAAGAATTACCACGATTTGATAATCGTCAGGAATTGGAGCGTTTCGAATTTCCATCTTTGGACCTTCTCAAGGATTATGCGGATGGCAGACATAAGGTAAGTCAGCAGGAACTTGACATAAACAACAACAGGATTCGTGCTACTCTTCTTAACTATAGGATTGAAGTGGACAGGGTTACTGCTGTCGTTGGTCCTACTGTGACTCTTTACAAGGTTGTACCGGCTCCAGGAGTGCGTGTGTCATCGATTGAGACCGTTCATAGAGAGATTGCCATGGCTTTGGGAGTGAGCGGAGTACGTGTGGTAATGCTTCCGGACAGCGTGGGTATCGAGGTGCCGAATGCTATGCCTTCGATAGTTTCCCTCAAATCCATGCTCAACAGCGAGGCATTCAGGAACAGCACTGCCGAGCTTCCGATCGCCTTAGGATATACCATTACTCAGGAGGTCAAGACCTTCGACCTTACAGATGCCCCTCATCTTCTCGTGGCAGGAGCTACAAAGCAGGGTAAGTCTGTGGGACTCAATGTGATAATCTCATCTCTGCTGTATTCGAAACATCCTTCGGAGCTGAAGTTTGTGTTCATAGATCCGAAGATGGTGGAGTTTACTTCCTACAATTCATTGCTTAAGCATTATCTTGCTGTTCTTCCTATGGCTGCGAGCGAGGAAGAAGAGAAGAAGAATGCAATCATCAAGAATCCGAAACAGGCTGAACTTGTACTCAATTCGCTCTGTCTGGAGATGGATGAACGATACAATCTTCTCGCTCATGCAGGTGTAAATGACTTCAAACTCTATAACGAGAAGTACAAGGACCGTCATCTGCTTCCGACAGACGGACATAAGTATCTTCCATATCTGGTAGTGGTCATAGATGAGTATGCAGACCTTATCATGTCCGGAGGAGCAAATCAGGATGCCAAGAAGTCCGCAAAGAATATCGAGGCCTCCATCATCCGTCTGGCCCAGAAGGGTAGGGCGGCAGGTATTCATGTGATCATCGCTACCCAGCGTCCTTCGGTGAATGTGATCACAGGTCTGATCAAGGCGAACTTCCCTACTCGAATTGCGTTCCGTGTACTCTCAAGTACCGATTCAAGGACCATCCTCGACTCCAACGGAGCAGAGAACCTTATCGGTAAAGGTGATATGCTCTACTATGCAGGTGTGAAGATGGAACGTGTTCAGTGTGCCCTTGTCAGCATGAATGAAATCAACAAGGTGACAAAATTCATCGGTGACCAGAATGGATGGAAACAGTGCTACGGTACTCCATATTATCTCCCTGTTCCGGAATCGCAGGATGGTGAATCCGGTGGTGGAACAATAGATATGCAGAATATCGATCCTATGTTTGAAGATGCTGCAAGAATGGTAGTTACTTCGCAGCGTGGCTCGACATCAGACCTTCAGAGGCGTTTGGGCATGGGATATGCAAGAGCTGGCCGTGTGATGGATCAGCTTGAGGCTGCAGGCATTGTGGGACCTCAGGAGGGCTCGAAGCCTCGTCAGGTACTGGTTACCAATATAATGGAACTTGATGAGATCCTTTCACATTTTGTGAATTGATGTTTTTGCATGAATAGACTTCTGTCATTTTTACTTCTTGTCCTGACTACATCATATATGTCGGCGCAGGATTCCTCGCTTTTGGAACGTTTCTATAAGGGAGTCTCTGCTTCGTGCGTGGAGATGACCTATAAGTATTCTGTCCGTCTCTCCGGAGTCAATAATCTTGGCAGCGGTAAGATTGCCGCACAGGGACTTATGTGGAAGATGGAAGGAAATGGGGTAGAGATGTATTGTGATTCTTCAAGCATCTGGGTTCTCGATCCATCACTCAAGGAGGTCGTGGTGGAGCCGGCCGCTGACGGTGCTGATGTTCAGCTTCAGACAAATCCGGCATCAATGCTTGTCAGGCTTCAGGAATTGTTTTCTATACGTGAATCTCGTCAGACAGAGGATGGGAAGGCAATGTTGTATATTCTCGATCCAAAGAGCAAGGGCTCCATGGATTATTTCAATATAGAGATATTGAAGTCAGATGCTTCAGTCAGGGCTGCATCTCTAGCCTTGCCTGACGGTACTCTGATAAAAATAGAGGTCAGTTCCATGAAACTGACCCCTATGCGCTCTGTTGAGGATTTCAGACCTCTTACAGTATTTGATTCATCATGGATCGTTACTGACCTGCGATGATTATTTCCTGATGCATCTCACTGATGCTCCGAATGATGTCTTTGCACCTCTTCCTGTCTGAAGATCCGGCTGGTCACATATAAAGTACTTATAGTATGCTTCATCTGCTGATGCCTCATCTGCAGTCCAGAATGCCGCATATTCAAATGTTCCGTGGAATAGTGCTGCAATGGTGTTTGCGTATCCGGTCGAGATTGCTGAAAATCCGCTGTTGTTTGTCACATCTCCGACGTTAGGGAAATATTCCCACATAATCATGCCGTTGAAGGTGGCATTGCCTGCCATTGCTGCTGTGATCTTCTCGTCAGGATACTCCGCGCTGATATAAGCCTCAAGCGCCTCCCAGTCCTGGATGCTTGGAAGTTCCCAGTCCTCACTGTCGGTGTCCAGAGCATTGCATGCTGCCTTTGCCTCTTCAAAATTGTAATACTTTCCGAATACTTCAGACATGGCATCTGCTTTTCTATAAGATACGCCGGTGGCAACCGCCAGATTGTTTATTGTCCAGTCCTTGCCGCCGAATGATTTGTAGTAATATGGCAGATATCCATCAACTGAGTTCTGTCCGTCAGCTATGCTGCTGTAGCTGATGCCTTGGATGGAACCGTTTTCTCCTGCTGCGACCAAGGTTGTCGAATAGCCTGAAGACCATGAACTTGAATAACCTTCGGCCGATGCATAACAATAGGTGGTGTATGTCTTCAGGGTATCAGAGAATGTATGTACAAACACATTGGATTCTGTCTCTGTATATTCTGATTGCGATGGAGATATTTTCCAATGATAGGTGAGTTTACCTCCTTCAGGGTGCTGTACACCAGATGCTGTGAGAGTGATGGTTTCTCTCGGACTGGCGAATTCAGGAATACCGTCTACAACGAGGTAGCCGTCAAGGCTTGGAGCAGTCTCTGTCTCTTCCTCATCTTTGCATGCGGCAACAGCCAGAATCATGGCCGCTATGTATAAGAGTTTCTTGAAATTCATATCTTTTGCGATTACAATCCTGCAAATATGGCTATTTTAATTGGAAAAACCGCTACCTTTGTACAAATACTTTGCCTTTGCAGACCCATTTTCAGTGAATTATGTGTAACAGAAAATCAGCCGCATTCATACTTTTTTTTCTGCTTTTTATCTCCTGTGCTCCCGGTGACAGGTACATGACATTTTCCGGATATGCCCAAGGCGGTACATATACTGTCAAGCTCAATCTGAATGGAGTTACAGAAAGTCCGGAGGCTATCCGTGATTCTGTAGATGCATTGCTTGTGAGGATCGACAGGTCATTGTCCGGGTATAACGGCAACTCTCTCTTGAGCCGTTTCAATGCAGGTGAAACCATAAAGCCGGACAGCCTCTTTCTTGATATATATTCGAGGGCTTACAATTTCTATGAAGAAACCGGCGGGGCTTTGGATGCTTCTTCGGCACCTTTGTTCGATATATGGGGTTTCGGTTTCAAGAAAGGCGAAATGCCGGATGATGCGGCCGTGAAGGAAGTCATGGGTGCTTGCGGAATGGACAGATTGGTCGGAGAAATGGACAGAGTTGCCGATGCTGATGGGAATGTTTCTGCCCATAGGATGCTTCTGGCTGAAGGGGAAATCCCGAAACTGAATTATAATGCGATAGCTCAGGGTTATAGTTGTGATGTGGTTGCAAGATATCTATACAGTATCGGTGTCAAGGATATGATGGTTGATATTGGTGAGATATTCTGTGACGGCAAGAACCCTGCTGGACAGCCTTGGACTTTGGGTCTTGACCGTCCGACTGATGGCAACAATGATCCGGGAGCAGACATGCAGGGGATATTCAAGGTCCCCGATGGCCCGCATGGAGTCGTGACATCCGGAAACTACCGGAAATTCTATGTAAGGGACGGGAAGAAATATGCCCATACCGTAGATCCGCGTACGGGCTATCCTGTTGAACATAATCTGTTGAGTGCTACAATTGTTGCATCTGATGCCATCACTGCAGATGCTTATGCTACCTATTGCATGGTCATCGGTCTCGAGCAGGCAAAGGAATTCATTTCCTCAAGATCCGACCTCGAGGCTTGTCTTGTCTATGATGATGGTGGAGTGTTCCGTACATGGTGCTCTGAAGGCTTTGTGCTGACGGAACCTACATTGTAGCTATCGTCTTCAGGCAGTCAATCATCGTGCAGACCAGAATCTCGGTCGCCTTCAGAATGATGTCCGGGCATATTCCTGCCGCATCAAGCCCTGCTGTAAGCATTGATATCGGTATTATGATGCATGTCAAAGGCATTGCCAGCAGGTTGGTCAGAAGGAAATGTCTTGCGAATGTTCCGAAATACATATATGCCAGCGGACCTGTTGTGAGCTGACATGAGATGGAAATGGCTGCAGATTCCCATATTCTTTTCATGATTCCTCCTGTTCCTTCCGGCCATAATCCCTTCAATCGTGGATATATGAAGGCGATACCTGCCATGGCTGCATAGGACAGCTGGAAGCCTATGTCTTTGGCGGATCCGGGAGAAAATAGAAGCTGGATGAAGAGCGATGCCATAAGCGTGACTACTATGTTTCTGTGTCTTCCGGACAGGGCGGCTGTTTCCCCGATGAATATGAACAGGAAGGCTCTTGTGATTGAAGCGCCGGCTCCGGTTGCCGCTGTGTATATGGCGCAGGCGGAGACAGTCAGTATGTATCTCAACCGTCTTGCGTTCAGGCTCTTTCCTGCAACTGACAATATTCTGGAAATGATGCCGTAGATAATGCCCAGATGAAGTCCGGACAGGGCGAGGATGTGTGATGCCCCGCTTTCTCTGAATATGGACGAAAGTTCTTTTGTCAGGTCTGAACGGTCTCCCGTGATCAGGGCGGATATGACGGCATTGGTGCTGTTGTGACTGAATGGCAGACTGTCGATACGTTGCTTCATCCTTACTCCAAGACCGGCAAGCCAGTCGGGAACGAGAGTGAAATCTGTATTGATGGCTATGGAGGCGAGTCTATGGGTGAATCCTGTCAGCAGTCCGCATCCGGATGCCGCGATTACGACCAACGTCATTATGGCTCTTCTGTCCCGTTTCCGACGGGAGGGATGAAGTAGTAATATCAGAGGAAATGCGGCTATGAATACAGATATGGCTGCAGGTACGATGTGTGAGGGCCAAAACTGTGATAATGAATAAGTTGCCGATATGATGCCTATGGTAAAGGGGACCACGAACCCTGCTATTTCTCTCTCCTCTGTCATTTCGTTTCGGTTTTTTGCGAAAATAGCGATAATTTTCTTAACTTTGCGTGATATGAGTACTTTTTTTGAAAAGGCGAAAGATAAATTTTAAATAAATATAGAAATGATCATTTTAGTACTTAACTGCGGAAGCTCATCTCTTAAGTATCAGCTTCTTGACATGAAGAGCGAAGAGGTGTATGACCTCCTTGCAAAGGGTCTTGTAGAAAGAATAGGACTGGAAGTGGGATGCCTCAAGCATCAGGCTGAAGGCAAGGAAAAGGTTGTAAAGGAAATGCCGATCGCTGACCACACTGTAGGTATAAAGGCAGTTATCGATGCCCTTCTTGATAAGGAGACAGGAGTACTTTCGACTCTCGAGGATATCGAGGCTGTGGGACATCGTGTTGTCCATGGAGCAGAGGAGTTCGTATGCAGCCAGCTTATTACAGACGCTGTTGTTGCACAGATCGAGAAGTGTGTGGATCTTGCACCTCTTCACAATCCTGCGAACCTTCTCGGTATCAAGGCAGTTTCTGCAGTGCTTCCAACTGTACCTCAGGTAGCGGTGTTCGATACTGCGTTCCATCAGACAATGCCATCATATGCATACATGTATGCTCTTCCATATGAGTACT
>JAEIGA010006993.1_pt1 | contig 17160 bp, 14 predicted proteins | sample 9270691 | NCBI WGS metagenome assembly JAEIGA01 (sample SAMN17057246, study PRJNA624740) | gut metagenome | biome: biome; isolation source: fecal sample | host: Bos grunniens | place: China: Xizang | collected 2019 | reverse complement strand
ATTTAGGGCTTCGAAAAAACTTTTCGCATATGGAATTATCTCCTTACAACTTTTGAATTTGAGTAAACGGAGATTATATTTTTCCATTATCAACGAATTGATTCTTGCCACTTTTTCGGGTACCGGTTGCGAAGCAGGCATTTTGTTTTGTGCCCATTCGCAGGTAATTTTGTATCCCAAGCATTCAATAAATTCCACATAATAAGGCAGATTGTATAAAAGAGTCATATTTTGGCGTTCGTCGAAACCCTTTGTTATCCAACATTCCTTGTCCATATCGGTAAACGACATAGGCCCGTGAATTTCGGTCATACCATGCTCGCGCCCAAACTCTTCTACCTTTTCCAGCAATTTGCTGCATACATTGATGTCTTCTACAAAATCGAACCAACCGAAACGCACCCTTTTCTCGTTCCAACGTTCGTTGGCTTTGTGGTTTATAATAGCTGCCACGCGCCCCACTACTCTTCCACCCATATATGCCATCCATAGTTTGGACTCGCAATATTCATGTGCAGGATTTTTTTTGGACAACGTGCTCAAATCATCACTTATCAGAGAAGGAATGTAGTTTTTGCACTTCCTGAACAACTTGTTTGGAAACTCTACAAACGTTCTCAATTCCGATTTTGTAATTACTTCTTTTACTACTATTTCCATATTTTTTATTGTACTTCTATCTCAAATCAAACGTAAATTTGGATACTTTCTTATATTATACCCAATATTTTAAAACACTTATATATTTTATCTATTGCATAATCAATTTGTTGTGTTGTGTGGGTAGCCATCAGCGAAAATCGTATCAAAGTATCGTTCGGTGCTACAGCCGGACTTATCACGGGGTTGACAAATATACCCTCATCGAGCAGCATTTTAGTAACGATAAACGTTTTAGCATTATCACGTACAAAGAGGGGAATGATTGGCGATTCTGTTTTTCCGATCTCGAAACCCAATTCTTTAAACCTCTTCAGTGCGTAGTTGGTAACCTTCCATAAGTTCTCTTGATGCCACGGTTCCGACACCATTATATCAAAAGCTGCCATTGCTGCGGCAGTAGCTGCCGGCGATATGCTTGCACTGAATATGTACGAACGCGAATTGTGCTTCAACCAATTGATAGTATCTGCATCAGCAGCCACAAATCCACCGATAGATGCTAATGATTTACTAAACGTTCCCACTATTATATCCACCTTATCTAATACTCCAAAATGATCGCACGTACCACGTCCTCTATTACCCAATACACCCAAACCATGTGCTTCATCGACCATAATTGATGCATTGTACTGATCGGCAAGTAGCACTATTTCGGGTAGTTTAGCAATGTCACCTTCCATACTGAAGACCCCATCAACCACTATAAGTTTGGCAGCCTCTAATGGACATTTTCTAAGCACACGCTCAAGGTCTTCAACGTTGTTGTGTTTAAACTTCAATGTAGTTGCAAACGAAAGTCTCTTACCTTCTATTATAGATGCGTGGTCAGTTTCGTCAAAAATAAGGTAGTCACCTCTACCCACAACACAAGGTACCACACCTATATTGGTCTGAAACCCTGTAGAGTAAAGCATTACTCCGTCTTTTTCAAAGAACTGTGCGAGTTTATTTTCAAACTCTATATGCAGGTCTAAAGTACCGTTCAAAAAAGGTGAGCCGGCACATCCTGTACCATATTTGTCGATAGCCTCTTTTGCTGCTTTCATTATCCTTTGATGATTGGTTAGTCCAAGATAACTATTTGATCCAAACATCAAAACTCGCTTTCCACCCAATATTACCTCAGCGTCTTGATCGCTTTCTATAGGTCTGAAATATGGGTATATTCCTACTCTTTTTGCTTCTTGAGGAACTGTATAATGCGATAGTTTTTCTTGTAATAGTCTCATTATATGTAAAGTTTTGGTTGATTATTAATAAATTCTCAGCCATATCTTTGCAAACATACAAATGATTAAACCCTATCTCTCACTACATAATATTATTCTATATATATCCAAATACTATCAACTTGCAAAGGTATAACTCATTATCTGCTATATAAGCAAACTACTGAGTCAATTGTTCATAAAGAGTCTTTGTAAGTTTACTAGCTCCTATTCTAAAAACGTTATTATCAATATTATCACCCAAAAAATATTCTACTATCTTGTAATAGTTCAAAGCCTGTTCAGCGTTAGATATACCTCCGGCAGCCTTAAAACCTATTATACGTCCTGTGCTTTTAATTTCTTCTTGTATAGCTTTCAGCATTATGTAAGCAGCTTTTTCTGTAGCACCCACTGCAGTTTTACCCGTTGATGTTTTTATAAAATCGGCACCTGCTGCTAGAGCAATCTTAGATGCAGTGTATATATTATCAGTAGTTTGTAAGTCGCCTGTTTCCAATATAACCTTCAGTTTTATATCTTTACACACACTACGTATTGCTGATAATTCTTCGAATACAGTAAGATGTTTTCTCTCTAAAAACATTCCTCGTGATATTACTGTATCTATCTCATCAGCACCTTCATCTATAGCATATTGCACCTCTCGCAAACGCAACTCGAAAGGCATTTGAGCTGATGGAAAACCACCTGCTACAGAAGCAACAGATATACCACTACCTTGCAAACATTTCTTTGCCAAACGCACAAAAGTAGGATATACACATACAGATGCAACACTATTTACCCCCTTTTGCTTGTTAGCAAGCGAAAGGGTAGTTCTACAAAAATCCCTTATTTTTCTGTCGTTATCATTACCTTCCAATGTAGTATTATCTATACAGGAATAGATTTTTCTTAGTCGTAAATTAGTTTCTTCTTTGGTAAGTGGGGTGTTTAAAATTTTATCCAAAGTAGTATTTATTTCTTTTTCTTTAAGACAAAAACGTGGTTTATTTTCCATTGTTTTCTATTTTTTGAAGGTACTGTTTATTAAAAGATGATACTTCCAAAGGCGGCATTTTACGCTTTTTTCTGAAAGTTTTCGATAAATATTTCTTTAATGTTCTACTACGTAAAAACTTAGATTTATTCATCTTATTTCTATTCGTAACCATCTTTTTGTAAGCCATATAACGAGAGTTATCAGACGAATCAACACATTTGTTTTCACGGAAATATTTTCTATTTTCTATTACCATATCTCTTATTGGAATAGACAGAGGGCATACTTTCTCACAGCTACCACACATAAGGCAAGCATAAGAAACATGTTTATAGGACTCTATAGTCTCAAAAAAAGGAAGAATCACACTTGCAATTGGTCCTGCAAAAACATTATTATAAGGTTTATTCCCTACAACATTATACACAGAACATACATTTTTACATCTTCCACAGTGTAAACAAATAAGAGCCTCACGTTGCTTTTTCATTGAAAGCATAGTGCTACGACCATTGTCTATTAGAAACAAATAATCTTTACCTTTAAGTACAGGATGATAGAAAATACTGCTATCATAAACATTTTCACAAGCAGAAAGCATTACTTTGGAATATATTTCAGCATCAGCTATAGTAGATATTACCTGCTCTATACCAACAAGAAATATATTAATACTTTTGTTATCCAAACGTCCAGAAACCAACATATCCTTATCAAAAATAAGAATACTGCCTGTATCAGCAACAAGTTTTTCAACTTTTATAAACTGTACATCAGCATTATCAGAATAAATTAGTTTTTCCTTTCTGATAAAATCATTTAATCCTACCTCATCATAAAGATAATCATTTTGATAATAAACAGTTTTTATATTCTTCTTTGAAACTATTGTATGTAACCCACTTAATACATCGTTATAATCGTCAGCCCAATAAATTTTTAAACCATTTTTGGAAGAATATTTACCATCAAATTTTATAAGATTCTCATCTAAATTCTCTAAGGATTTTCTCAAAACGGAAGACAAATACTCCGTATCATTACATTGAGTACATGACAATATAGGTATATAACTCTTTGAGTTATCATTTTCTTTACCGTCAATATTCTTTTCTATAATCGACTTAGAGTCTTTGATAAAATCTAAATACATGTTGCTGTCCATATTCAATTATCTTTATTCAACAGAAAAAGCACCTATATCTAAGCAACAAAATTATAAAGTTTTATTTATTTTTTCTACTCTTTTTTCGTGTCTTCCACCTTCAAAAGATGTTGAAAGATACTTATCCACAATGTTCAATGCTACTTCTTGAGATATAAAACGCGCTGGCATTGCCAGTATATTTGCATTGTTGTGTTGGCGCGCCAATTCAGCTATTTCAGGAGTCCAACAAAGTGCACAACGAACATTTTTATACTTATTTACAGTCATTTGTACACCATTTCCACTACCACAAATAACTATTCCAAATTCGTAAACACCATTATTTATGTCCCTACCTAAAGGATGAACCATATCTGGATAATCAACACTTTCAGAACTATTTGTTCCATAATCTTTTACCTCATATCCTCTGCTCGAAAGATATGATTTTACTTTCTCTTTTAATTCAAACCCTGCATGATCGCAAGCTATAGGAATAATCTTCATCTTTTTTCTCTTTGTTGATAATTATTTTTCTTTTGCAAAAGTACTTCATTTATATAAATCATTCACACTATGACGAATTAAGTTTTGCACTATTGACTGTTATTATCAGTTATAAACTGATTATCAGAAAGTAATTTTTATAAACATCAATCTTGTTAATAACTACATAATAAGCCTATGATAACTTTGTTCACAATTTTTTAGTCCGTTTAATTGTTTATAAAGCTCATTTTATTCTGCAATTATCAACATAAAAACCAACAAAAATAACCAACAAAAATAATAACAAAAATATGTTGAAGTAGATATAAACATCTGTTCAAAACTATAAATAATATTTGATAAACAAAATATTACATAATAAAATATTTGTTGATAAACCAAACATATTGTTATTTCAAAATATTTCTAGTCTTTTTTTTACACTAAACTAACAACATAATAAGAATAAAAAATATATTTATAAAAAAGATATATTTCTATTATTAGTAAAGAAATGTAATGGGTCAATCAAATATCCTTTATACAATGCAATATTTGTGTTTTGAACGAATAAATATTACTTTTATTATGCAACAAGTAAATTGCTACTGGCAGATGATTTATCTTTAATATGGTCGAGTATTTAATGTACAAACGCTCAATTATTGATGTATAATACGTTCGACTGTTAAAATATACAACACTCGACTATGTGTGTATATTATGTTCGATTGTTTGTATATGTAACATTCAAATATTTGAAATATTTCTGTCGAGTATTAAGAACTCGAATAAAAGATTTTTTTTACTCGATTGTTTTTTTCAGAAACTAGAAAATCAAAATACGTCAAATCTGTTTTTTTATTTGTATCTTTGCAAAGAAATATAAATACTTGCAGAATGTAAGTATTTATTTCAACTGTTTATATAACAATAATATATTGATTTGTATGAATACTATTGAACTTGTAGAAAATATCAAGAAATTAAAGAAAGAAAAAAATGCAATCATCTTAGGGCATTATTATCAGATAGATGAAATACAACAGCTTTCCGATTATATAGGTGATAGTCTTGCATTGGCAGAACAATCTCGTAAGGTTGATTGTGATATTATAGTCTTTTGTGGAGTTCATTTTATGGCCGAGACTGCCAAAATTTTAAACCCAACAAAGAAAGTACTCTTGCCCGATATGAATGCAGGTTGTTCGTTGGCCGATAGTTGTCCGGCAGATGAATTTGCCAAGTTTAAAGCACAGTATCCATCACATACAGTTATATCCTATATCAATTGTTCGGCCGAAATTAAAGCTCTATCCGACATTATATGTACTTCGGGTAATGCCGAAAAGCTTGTTGGTTCATTGCCAAAAGATGAAAAAATAATATTTGCACCCGATAGAAACCTAGGTGGATATATCAATCGTATTACAGGTCGCAATATGATATTGTGGAATGGAGCTTGCGAAGTTCACGACGCACTTACTACTGACACTATATTACGATATAAGCAATTATATCCTGAAGCTAAAGTAATTGCACATCCAGAGTGTAATGATTCTGTATTACAGATAGTGGATTTTGTAGGTTCTACAAATGCTATGCTCAAATATGTTCAAAAGACAGATATAAAGCAATTTATAGTAGCTACTGAAACAGGAATAGTATTTCAGATGAAAGCTGAAAATCCAGATAAGGAATTTATAGTGGTAAGTAATGATATAAAGTGTAATTGTAATGATTGTCGCCACATGAAACTTAATACTTTGGAGAAATTATATTCATGTTTGAATACTGAACAACCCGAGATATTGATGGATGCTAATTTGATGGAAAAGGCCAAAGCACCTATACTTCGCATGTTGGATATATCTAAATCTTTGAATTTGATATAATATATTTATGAACGGACAACAGATTGTTTACAATTTTTTGGATGATAATAATATTCAGTATGAATATATAGAACATCCTGCAGCACCTACTATTGATATTGCTAGCCAGTATATAGGAGGTGAAGGTGTGGTATTGTGTAAAAATCTTTTTTTAGAAATCATAAAGGTAATAAGCATTATCTTGTTATAATGGATTCATCGCATCAAATGGATATACATGATATAGAAAAACAGTTGCATCAGGGTAAATTGAGTTTTGCTTCACCTGAACGAATGATGAAATATCTTGGAGTAACTCCGGGTTCGGTATCGCTCTTTACTTTGCTCAATGATGTTAATCATGAGGTTATATTATTTGTTGATGAATCGTTGAAATTGAGCAAAAAAGTAAGTTTTCATCCAAATGATAATACAGCATCTCTCATAATAAGTAGTAAAGATATGCTCAAATTTATTGATTTAATGGAAAATACTAAAGAATTTTTGCAATTATATTAGTATAAGTAAACAATAGAAATGTTATATTGTTTATAACGATAAAAATATAAAAAAATAATTCTATTTATATCTTGATAATAGATTGATTTATAAATATATATTATATAGTTTCACGTGAAACAAAAAGTTTTTCTAATAGATGAATTATATACTATATTATTTTTACGTTGGTTAGTTATATTTTAATATAAATATTGCCCAAATGTTAGTTGATAATTATATATCAAACCATATTATCCCACTTAAATTGGATGATGATTTTTCATTATCTGTTAAATTGATGGATGAAGGAAAATTATCTTATTTTCCGGTATTAAACGGTAACACTTATTGTGGTTTAATATCGGATGTAAGTCTTTATGAGTTAGAAAATCTTGGTGAAAAAATAGAGGATAGAAAGGATATTTTAAAAGATTTATATATATATAATACACAGACTGTATTTGAAGCAACAGCAATATTATTGGATAATTCTTTGGATATATTACCAGTTGTAGATGTTAATCGTAACTATCTTGGAGTTCTTACTACTGCCAAACTATTGGAAGCTTACTCTACTTATACAGCCGCTAATCAGCAAGGTGATGTTATACAAATAGTATTGGGTTATAATGATTTGTATATAAGTGAGATTTCTCGTATTATAGAAAATGAAGATGCACGTATTATTAACCTATTTGTAGTACCTATATCGGAATCTACGCAGATAAGGTTGATAATAAAACTGAATAAGATGGGTTTGTGCAGAGTAATACGTGCGTTGGAACGCCATAACTACAAGGTTGAATACTTTTACAAATATATGGTAGAAGAAGATTTGTCTGATAACTATGGATTATTGATGAAATATTTGAGTATGTAACACATATAATACACATAATAAATGAAGCACCGCACTATACCTGTTTTTGTTCCTGAATTGGCATGTCCAAATCAATGTATCTACTGCAATCAACGTATTATATCCGGTCAATTGCAGATGCCTACAAATGAAGAGATAATTAATACTATAGAAACTCACCTATCTACATTTGACAATGATACTTATGTAGAGCTTGGCTTTTTTGGCGGAAACTTTACAGGTATTGAACTTGAGGAGCAACAACGCCTCTTTTCCCTTATCAAACCTTACCGCGATAATGGCAGTATAAAAGCTGTGCGACTTTCTACACGGCCTGATTATATTGATGAAAATATTATAGACTTTCTTCTCGAAAACGGAGTTACTACCGTTGAACTTGGCGTACAGTCATTAGACGAGGATGTGCTGAATACCATACAGCGAGGTTATACACCACAACAGGTGATGGATGCTGTGGGCCTTATAAAAGGTAGTGGAATGCAGCTGGGAATGCAAATGATGGTAGGATTACCCAAAGATACACCAGAAAAATCGTTGTTTACAGCACAAAAAATAGTAGAATATGGTGCTGATAATACACGTATATATCCTACTTTGGTTATACAACACACCAAATTGGCCGATTGGTATAAGCAAGGTATATATTCACCACTAAGTTTGGAACAAGCTGTTGATTGGGTAAAACCTATACTATATCATTTCGAGAAAAATAATGTGGTGGTTCTTCGAGTGGGACTGCATCCAACTGAAGGTTTTATTAGCGGTACCGACTATCTTGCAGGTCCTTTTCATGTAGCTTTCAAAGAGTTGGTGCAAACCGAAATATGGTATGATATATTTTTGCAAGCCAATTTCGATAGCTCTGAGGGCGATATTGTTATAGAGGTTCCTTCGCAGCAAGTGAATGCTGCTGTGGGTCATCATGCCAAAAACAAAGCAATGCTATCAGCTCGCTACAATAGGAAAATCAAATTTATACCCAACAATAATCTTCCTATCTATACTTTCTGCCAAGCAAAGTAGTTGTTTTTATTATCTAGTATTTCAAACATCGTTTCTATAGGTAGTATTATAATTTTCCTCATGATGTATTTCATTTTTCAACATGAGGAAAATTAGTCTTCCTCCCGATGCACACAGATGGGATAAGGGGTTAGTGATTCTCGTTATTGCAGATTTGCAAAAAAATATGTACCTTTGCAGACTGATTTTTTTTGCAGCAACGCAATTATAATGTTGCAACAACGTTTATTGTAGGTTAATTAGAATATAAGAATAATATATTATTGATATGTTTACATTGTACAAAAAAGAGTTGGGAAGTTTTTTTTCCTCGTTGATGGGATACCTAACCATCATAGTTTTCTTGCTTCTCAACGGTTTGATGTTATGGGTTTTTAATTCTGATTTTAATATTATGGACTATGGTTATGCAGGTTTAGATGGACTTTTTCTTATAGGTCCTTTCTTGTTTTTGTTTCTTATTCCTGCCATCACCATGCGTATGTTTTCGGAAGAAAAAAAGAATGGAACCATAGAACTCTTATTTACCAAGCCATTGAGTGAGTATCAGATAATATTTGCCAAACTTTTGGCGGGTATTACATTGGTGTTTATATCCATATTACCCACATTGGTATATTATGTAAGTATCTATCTTCTTGGTGATCCTATTGGCAATATTGATACCGGTAGTGTAGTTGGTTCGTATATAGGACTACTATTTTTGGGTAGTGCTTTTGTGTCTATAGGTCTGTTTTCGTCGGTGCTTACCAATAATCAGATAGTGGCATTTATAGTAGCAATACTCTTATCAGTATTTTGCTATCTTGGATTCGAGACACTTTACAATATGGATATTTTTGGTTCGTTAAACCTTTTTGCACGTTCATTGGGTATGCGTTATCACTACGAGTCTATAAGTCGTGGTGTTATCGATACTCGTGATGTGTTATACTTCCTCAGTGTTATAGCACTTTTTGTCATGCTTACCCGTTTGGTATTGCAGTCACGCAAATGGCAGAAATAAAATAAATTCTCATTCAATCAATAGAAAATAGTTATACATGAAACTTAATAATATCAAACTTTTCAAAGGAAAGAACCCAGAAAGCAAGCAGAAACGCAGCCTTAAACGTTCACATATCGTTGAGGTGCTTGCTGCAGTTTTGGTCATTATATTTCTGAATATAATAGGTAATTACCTATATGTTCGTTTCGATCTTACATCGGAAAAGCGTTATACACTATCCAATGCCACCAAGCGTTTGTTGAAAGGAATAGATGAAACAGTACTTGTGCGTGTATATTTGGAAGGTAACGAATTGCCACCCGATTTTGTTCGTTTGCAGAACGAAACCAAAGAAATGCTCAATCAATTTCGTGCTTATAATAAATACATAGAGTATGAGTTTGTTAATCCTACTGCTTTTGATGATCCCAAGGAGCAACAAGTATTTTACCAAAAACTTGCACAGAAGGGCATACAACCAAGTCGTATAGAGCTGAAAACTCCCGACGGTATAAAGCAGCAGTTGGTTATACCGGCTGCTGATGTATTCTTCAAAGGTCAGGAAACATCAGTTCAACTACTGCTGGGTCAACGTTACGTATCGGATGCGGAGTTAATAAACAACTCCGTTCAGTCGTTGGAATATACCCTTACCGATGCAATACGTAGGCTTGGTCGTGGACAAAAGCAACGTATAGCATTCCTTCAAGGACATGGTGAACTTGAACGCCATGCTATATATGACATACAATTGGCACTTACCGACTATTATGCCATGGAAAATATAACCCTTGATGGAAATGTAAATGCTCTTACAGAAAGGATAGTGAGTGCAAGCGATTCTACGGATATAGAGTTTCGTAATAAGTTCAAACTATTGGTAGTACCCAAACCAACCAAGCCTTTTAGTGACGAGGACTTGTATATAATAGACCAATTTGTGATGTATGGAGGTAGGGTGTTGTGGCTTGTTGATGCTTTGGATATAGAGATGGATAGTTTAGCCACTCGTAGTCAGGCTATGGCCATGCGTACCGATTTGGGATTGGGATTCGACGAGATGATGTTTACCTATGGCGTGCGTATCAATCCCAATCTTGTTATGGACATACGTTGTATGCCTATACCTATGGCAGGAGGTTCGGTAGGTAATAATCCTCAGATAGGTTTCCGTCCATGGTATTATTTCCCCGAGATAGTACCACTATCTAAACATCCAATAGTAAAGAACCTTGATGTGATAAAGACAGAGTTTGTCAATAGTATAGATATTATTGATAATGAAATACGCAAAACAGTATTGCTTACCACTTCGGAGTATTCGCGTGTGGTTAATGCACCTGCTGTTGTAGATCTCAATATTGCACAGACCGAGCCTGATCCACGTTTGTTTAATAAGGGTAATCTGCCCATAGCAGTGTTATTAGAAGGTTCGTTCCATTCGCCGTGGAAAAACCGCTTAGCTCCGTCGTTTACCGAGATTCCTGAAATGGGATATCGTAGTGAAGGCGAACCAAACAAAATGATAGTAATATCGGATGGCGATATTATAAAGAACGCTTTCAATTACAAGCAAAATTATCCTTACCCCTTAGGTTACGATAAATATACCAATATACTTTATGCCAACAAAACATTTATACTTAATGCTATCAACTACCTTTGTGGCGATGAAGATTATATGGAGTCGCGTTCGCGAGAGATAAAGATTCGCAAACTTAATGTTGCCAAGATAAAGGAAGAACGCTCCATGTATCAGATTATCAATATTGCTGTACCTATAGGAATGGTAATACTTGCAGGGTTGGTAATAATGATGGTTCGTAAAAACAGATATAAAAAGAAATAATACAACAATTAATTTTATAATATAACAACAATCAGTACAATGAAGAAAAAGAATCTTATTATTATATGTGCAGTGGTAGTGTTGGGCGTAGTAGCCCTTGTGGTTGCACGTTCTATGTCCAAGTCTTCTACCATAGAGCAGGACTATCATATCGAAGATATAGATGCCGTAACAAAACTCTATTTGTCCAATAAGTTTGATGTTAACCTCCTTTTGGAACGTGTAGGCACCGGAGACGATGACACTCTTTGGCTTGTCAATGAGCAGTATCCCGCCAATCAGCCATTGGTAGATATATTGTTGGAAACACTGCACGATATGCGTATTCGTCAGCATGTCAACCGTAATGCAGTACCTTCTATTATCAAAAACCTTTCGGTAAATAATATCAAAGTAGAAGTATATCAGAAAGTATATCTTATTGATTGGTTTGGAGGTAAATTGCGTCTATTTCCTTCCGAAAAACATACCCGTACCTATTTTGTAGGTAGCGAAACACAGGACAATATGGGAACTTATATGTTTCGCAATGGCGATAAGGAACCATATATAGTGCATATACCCGGTTTTAGAGGTTTTCTTACTCCGCGATTCAACCCCAATCCGCCGCTGTGGCGTACGCGCAAAATTGTACACTGCGATGTGCAAGACCTTAAGTCGGTACGAGTTGAAATACCACAGGCACAAAACGAATCGTTTGAGGTGATACGCAATGGCGAATCGTTCGATTTGCGATTGTTACAAACCAACACTGTGGTTCCTCAGTTCGATACGGCAAGGGTGGCACAGCTGCTGTCGTCGTTCTCCAATCTTAATTTTGATGAGTATGCCTCAGTCGTTCCCAAGGTAGAATTGGATACAACTTTTTCTCGCCCTCCGGGATTTGTGCTTACTGTTACCGATATGAACGACCGTGTGCGTTCGTTGCGAACCTATATCAAGTTTATCGATCCCGATCTTATTGCTGAGATGCAGGGTAGAGATTTGTCGGAAATATTTGATGTAGATCGTTTATATGCCATATTAGACAATTCTGATACGGTGCTTATCCAATATTATGTTTTCGACAATATATTGCAGCCGGCAAGCTATTTCTTGGGACAAGATATTACAATAAAATAGTATAAAATCAACTATGCTTAAACGAAAAAGCCTTTCTCGCTACGAGAAAGGCTTTTTATTATATTGTTTTTGCCCAATTGATAGGTTCTTGTCCTTGGGCAGAGAGTATCTCGTTGGTTTTGCTGAAGTGCCTACAGCCAAAGAAACCTCTGTATGCCGATAGGGGCGAGGGGTGGGGTGCTGTAAGTATATAGTGCTTAGTGGGGTCTATCAGCTTGCTTTTGGCTATGGCGGGGTTCCCCCATAGTAGGAACACTATGCCGTTGCGTTGTTCCGATAGTTGGCTTATCACCTTGTCGGTAAACTGTTCCCAACCATGTCCGTAATGCGAACCTGCTTTATGAGCACGTACCGTAAGGGTGGTGTTGAGCAGGAATACTCCCTGTTTGGCCCAGCCGGTAAGAGTACCATAGGTGGTAGGTATGTTAGTACCTATATCGCTGTTTATCTCCTTAAATATATTTATCAGTGATGGGGGACAGGCTACGCCTTGTGGAACGGAGAAACATAGCCCATGGGCTTGTACTTCGCCATGCTAGGGGTCTTGACCTAGTATTACTACCTTTACCTTGTCGAAAGGGGTGTGCCAAAAGGCGGCAAATATATCTTTTCCTTTGGGAAAGCACGTATATTGTCGGCGTTCTTCAACAAGGAAAGCCTTGAGGTTGGCAAAATAATCTGATTCAAATTCGTGTTGTAGTACTTTCAACCAACTTTCTTCTATTACGGGTTTTACTGCTTCCATGGGTGTGCAATATATGTTTAAATGATTTTGCAAAGGTACGAATATTCCATAAAAGAAAAAAGCGAAACACGTATATTGTTGTTTCGCTGCCTGTACTCCGGGCGGGACTTGAACCCGCACGACCGCAATGGTCACAGGATTTTAAGTCCTGCGTGTCTACCAATTCCACCACCAGAGCAGACTTACTATCGGCAACTAATCTCTTACGCCGAGTGTCAAAAAAAACCCGAACTATATTCGGGCTTCTTTGAGCGGAAAACGAGACTCGAACTCGCGACCCCGACCTTGGCAAGGTCGTGCTCTACCAACTGAGCTATTTCCGCTTTTCTCAATCTTTTTGAACAGGTCTTTTCTGTTCGTTTGCGATTGCAAAGGTACGACTATTTTTTATTCTGACCAAATTTTTTTTACTTTTTCTTTACAATTTTTTTTATCTCGTTTAGTTTGAACAGTGCTTCTATAGGTGTAAGAGTATCTATATCAATGTTTAATATTCTATCTCTTATGTCCAATAAAGTTGGGTCATCTAGCTGAATAAAACTTAGCTGATAGCCGTTTTTTTCTGTTTTTTCGTTGTTTTTTTCCTGTTTTTTTCTGTTTTTCGACTTGTTTTCATCAACTTTTTCGCTCTTTTGTTCTAGTATTTCTAGCATACTTTGTGCACGTTTTAGTACCTGTGTAGGCATTCCTGCCATACGTGCCACATGTATTCCAAAGCTATGTTCGCTGCCTCCTTCTACTAGTTTTCTTAGAAATATTATTTTTTTGTCTATTTCTTTTACCGATATATGGTAGTTTTTTATTCTCTCGAATTGGGCTTCCATATCTATTAGTTCGTGGTAGTGGGTGGCAAACATTACTTTAGGACGGCATGTAGGGTGGTTGTGTAGATATTCTGTTATAGCCCATGCTATGGATATGCCGTCGTATGTGCTGGTGCCACGTCCTATCTCGTCTAGTAGCACAAGGCTACGGTCTGATATGTTGTTTAGGATGTTGGCGGTTTCGTTCATTTCCACCATGAATGTTGATTCGCCCGACGATATATTATCCGAAGCGCCTACGCGGGTAAATATTTTATCCACTATTCCTATTTCGGCTTTTCGTGCCGGCACATAGCAGCCTATTTGAGCCATCAGTACTATCAGTGCCGTTTGGCGTAATAATGCCGATTTACCCGACATGTTGGGCCCCGTTATTATTATTATTTGTTGGTCGTTGTTGTTGAGTAGTACATCGTTGGTTACATAGTTTTCGCCAATAGGTAGCTGTGTTTCTATTACCGGGTGGCGGCCATCGTATATCTTTATGGTGTGGCTGTCGCTAAGTTCGGGGCGGCAGTAGTTGTTGGCTAGTGCTACTGTGGCAAAACTTTGCAGGCAGTCTAGCTGTGCTATCAATTGTGCGTCGTACTGTATGGGTTGTACATATTCTGTTAGTGCCAGTAGCAGTTGTTCAAATAGCTGTGCTTCCAATACTGTTATTCTTTCTTCGGCACCAAGTATTTTGTTTTCGTATTCTTTCAGTTCTTCGGTTATGTAGCGTTCGGCGTTGGTAAGGGTTTGTTTGCGTGTCCATGTTGCCGGCACTTTGTTTTTGTGGGTGTTGGTTACTTCTAGGTAGTAGCCAAACACGTTGTTGAAACCTATCTTTAGCGATGGTATTCCTGTTTCTTCGCTTTCGCGTTGTTGTATTGCCGATAGGTAGTCCTTGCCTGATGACGACAGTAGCCTCAGTTCATCCAACTCTTCGTTTACACCTGTGGCTATCACATTGCCTTTGGCCACTATAACCGGGGCGTCGCTGTTTATCTCGCGTGCTATTCTCTCGGCCATCATAGTACATGGATTTAGCTTTTCGCCTATAGCCTTCAGCCATTCGTTGCCCGACGAGCAACATAGCATTTTTATTTCACTTACAGCCTCTAGTGAGTGTTGTAGATGTAGCATCTCGCGTGGGTTAATACGTCCTACGGCTACTTTCGATATTAGGCGTTCGAGGTCGCCGATTACTTTTATTTGTTCTTTTATTCTATCGTAAAAGTTGCCATCATGTATTAGAAAGTCCACTACTTTCAGACGGTTTTCTATCAGTGTTATTTCTTTTAGTGGCAGTGTTATCCATCGGCGTAGTTGGCGGGCACCCATTGGCGTGGTGGTGTGGTCTATTATGTCGGTAAGTGTTTTGGCATTTTCGTTAGCCGAATGTACCAGTTCCAAGTTGCGAGCTGTAAACTTATCTATCCATACATATTTGTCTTCCTCTATACGGGTTATTTTACAAATATGGTTGTTGCGGTCGTGGCGTGTTTCGGATAGGTAGTGCAGTGCTGCACCGGCTGCTACTATTCCGGCTTCTAGTTTATCCACTCCAAAACCTTTTAGTGAGGTGGTGCCAAACTGTTTTAGCAGTAGCTCGTGGCCAAAGTCGAGGGTAAATACCCAATCGTCGAAAGTTTGTATGTAGTAATGTTCCGAGATATTGTCGTTAAAGGTTTTGAGTTTCTTTTTCTGTAGTATTACTTCCGAGGGTTTGAAGTTTTGTAGCAGTTTTTCGATATATGCCATATCGCCTTGGGCAACGTAAAATTCGCCTGTCGATACATCTAAGAATGCTATCCCGTTTACTTTGTCGGCAAGGTGTAGTCCGCATAGGAAATTGTTTTCCTTTATTTCCAGTACTTTGTCGTTGTACGATACTCCCGGTGTTACTAACTCGGTTATCCCTCTTTTTACCAGTCCTTTCACCATCTTGGGGTCTTCTAGTTGCTCGCATATAGCCACCCTAAGTCCGGCTTTTACCAGTTTGGGAAGGTATATGTCTATAGAGTGGTAGGGGAAGCCTGCCAGTTCGCTACCGGCACGGCTTGTAAGGGTGATACCCAATATCGATGACGACTTTACGGCATCTTCGCCAAAGGTTTCGTAAAAATCGCCTACCCTAAACAGCAACATAGCATCGGGGTGCTGTTTTTTCAAAGCATAGTACTGCTTCATTAATGGGGTTTCTTTGTCTGTATCTTTTGTTGCCAACGTGATAATAGTTTGTGTTTATAAACGTTTGCAAAGGTACTCATTTTTTCTTATTCATTGCCTTGCCCACTTACACTACGTTTACACAAGCTGTTGTACTATGCTGAACTATCGCATATTGTGGTTTGATAAGTTTTTTCGGGTGGTGATTATCAGTAGCCGTACTATATATTAGGTGTATTAAGGAAAAGCCATAATGCAAACCTAGCTTGTCTCTAGTTAGCTGTTACTTATTGTCAATCTAACATATATTAAGGGAAATGTTATTTTGCATGAGATATTTATTGTAACTATTATCTTGTATTATAGAAGTTTTATATATTACATATAGTTAAAAAGGTGCGAATTTTGGTGCTTTTGTTACTATATAATAGAAAATACCCGTTGGATTAATTAATCTAGAGCATATTTGATATGACCAATAGGTTTGCCTAATGAATAATTGACATATTGCATAATAGTGAAAGCACTTATTTTACTAATAATTCTAGTCATAAAACCCTCTATTTGTTTTGCATAGTTTCTATTAAGCATGAATTGGTCAACGAATTGCGAGAAATCGGTTTCGATACGTTTTCTAGCTTTTGCATAAGGTATAAATATTGGTTTCCAGTTCTTTTGATTCAATCT
>JAEIGA010006992.1_pt1 | contig 17161 bp, 19 predicted proteins | sample 9270691 | NCBI WGS metagenome assembly JAEIGA01 (sample SAMN17057246, study PRJNA624740) | gut metagenome | biome: biome; isolation source: fecal sample | host: Bos grunniens | place: China: Xizang | collected 2019 | reverse complement strand
TACGCACCGCAGGTGCGTTCTTCACTACAGCGCAAGCTGTTCTTCACCATCTGCCGCAGGCAGATTCTTCACCATGCCCAACGGGCATTCTTCACCACGGCGGCAGCCGTTCCTCCTCCCAAATACCGCGAGCGCAGCGAGGCGAATTTTGAGCCCCAGAGGGGCGCCATAAAATAGCCCGGTGGTGGAGCCGCGTCAGCGGCGAAACCCCGGGTTAGTCGTCCATCCATTGGAACCCCGGAGGGGTGGCATAAAGGGTGGCATCATGTTGTAGTTCGTTTATTATCTATGGTATTGCAAGGAAAACATGAGTAAATATAGAAGCCTCGCATTATGCCACCCCTAACGGGGTTCCAATATATATTTTCCTCTTTCCCGGGGTTACGCTGCTGCGCAGCTCCACCGCCGGGCTACCATATTCCGCCCCTCAACCGGGGCTCTTAAATTCCGTTCGCTGCGCTCACATCAATGAGTCCCACAAATTGCTATTTGTGAGCTATCAACCAAAACGTAAAACTCCGACGTTACTCTGAGCGCATCAGCAGGAGTTGCAAACGCACAAAGTCGTCGTGAATATCCAACGGTGTAAGCGGTAGCCAGTTGGAGGTGCGCAGAATATTTTGCAGAATCACCAAAAAATCATCAACACGGGGCGAGGCGGCATCCACCTCATTCATCAAGGCGCGCGCCGTGCTCTGCAAATCACGGCAAGAGGAGCGAGGGTCTCGGCTACCGGCACAAGCCAAATTATTAAAACGGAACCCCAAGCCCATAAAGTGAGCATTTTGGAGGGCAAACGGCTTTGTAGCAATGCCCAACATATCATGCTTAATACAAATGGAAGTCAGCGTAAGCATCAGCTCACACAACGTCAGCGCCGACCCCTTGGCTCCGGATGCTAACAATTCATCCAAAGGCTGGCCTTGAATGCGCTCTCGCACCAAGTGCCAAGTATCCTCCGCATACAGGAGCTCCAAAACCGTAGCAATGAACTTGCCACCCATTTTGGCCTGCGCGCGGGCAGATTCCAAAAAGTGCTGCACCTTGAACGGGGCGGCCATGCACTCGGGGCGCAGGCTTTCCACCACCACCTCGCGGCGCAAATCCTTCTGTGTTGCGGTGTAAACAACGGTATCCGCAGTTTCACTCAGCACAGAGGTGAGCATGTATTGCCCATGCAACAGTTTGGGGAGTCTGTATACGGAGGATGATAACATAATGTTCGTATGTTTTGTGCTATCAGCGAGCAACACCGCGCACACGAATCACCGGCATGTATTCAACAGCCTTGGCCCAAGCCTCAGCCGGAATCGTCAGCTCCACATAATCGCCGCGAAGCGCTGCGGGCACCACGGTTTCGGGCTGGCCCAATACCTCCACCTTCAGCTCACTTACATTCTCCGGCAGATTCAGGCCGGTAGTGGGCACGGAGAGCACAACGGAGGTCTCCATGGTGATACCGAGAGAGGGCGCAAAAATATTGAGGTCGGCACCGGTGCGGCTGCACATCCAGCCCTCCGGCATGTGTACGCTGTACATGGGCTCACTCTCGTAAATAGAGCTACCATTAGCAGCCATCCACTCACCCACAACGGTAAACACCTTCACCACGGGACGAGGAATGGAGCCATCGGCCTTCGGGTTAATGTTAAGCAACAGGTTACCACCCTTGGCAGAGCACTCCTGCAACTGGCGAATCACCATAGCGGGAGTTTTGTAACGCAGGTCATAACGGTTATATCCCCACTTATCGCCTACGGTCATGCAAGACTCCCAGTCAATGCCGGGATAGCCCTTCTCCGGGATACGCTTTTCGGGGGTGGTGTAGTCACCGCAACGCAGGTCAAGCTGCACACCATCACGAGAAGTATCAAACCCGGAGAAAGCATACAAACGGTTATTCATAATAACCCCGGGATTGATGGAGCGGCACATATCCATCAGAGCCGGAGCCTTCCAGCCGCGCTCACCGGAGGCTGCACCCTGAGAATAATCCCACCACATGATGTCAATTTGGCCGTATTTGGTCATCAACTCGCGTACCTGCGTGTGCAGGTAATTCTGGTAGGTTTCGTGGTCACGGGGAATACCGCGGTCCTTGAGCATCTTGGCCTGATTTTTCGGATAGCACAAATCAGGGCAAATGGTGTTATCGTAAGCGGGGTGGTGCCAGTCAATCACACTGTGGTAAAGGCCCACGCGCATGCCTTGCTTGCGAGCAGAATCGGTGAACTCTTTCACCAAATCACGCCCCAAGAGCTGAGAAGAAGAATAATCTGAGGTCGGCGTATCAAACAGGGCAAAACCATCGTGGTGCTTAGAGGTAAGCACCATGTACTTGCAACCGGCCTTCTTGGCCAGCTCTGCCCATGCCTCTGTGCAGCCCTCTGCAGGCTTAAACAACGGCATAGCCTCAGCAGCATACGTTTCCGTGTCCAATCCCAAGTTGGTCTGAATCCATTCGGAACCACCCTGCACGCCCTTAAACTCGCCGGCCAAACCGGAGTACAGGCCGTAGTGAATGAACATGCCGAACTTGGCCTTGCGCCACCAGTCCATACGGGCATCGCGCTGCTCAGCCGTCTCGGTAATAGCGGCATGGTCCTCATCACCGGCTACAGGCAAGGCCTGCTGACCGAATGCTGACAGCGAGAGCGCTGCCGCCAATGCAAATGTGATTGATTTCATTTTCATCGACCCTATCATATCAAACAAATCACCCAATGACAAGCAGGAAAGTAGGATATATCAAGAATTGATAACTTTCGCGGGTCGTGACGGCACAGCTTGACATTTCAGCGTCTTTTGGTAAGATGGTGCGCATGGAAATTAAACCTCAGCAAAACAGCAACAAGCCGAATTACCCGGCTCTTGTTAAAGCCGCTGCAGCAACCGCTGTAACAGCTGCAGCACTGGCTGCTTCCTCTTGCCAACAGCAGCAACAGCAACAACAGGGCGGAGCTCCGCCAATCATGTTGGGTGGTGTTGTTGAAGCGAAATAACAAGCGCCTCCCGAAGAAATCCCATGGCAGACTCCGTATACAGCCGCATGGCCAATGCCCCCTCCGGCAGTTATGACCTCTCTTTGAGGCCGCCGGCATTCAGTGAATTCTGCGGGCAAGAAAAGGTGAAAGAGCGCCTCATGCTCATGGTTGAGGCGGCGCGTATGCGTGGCGATGTGTTGGACCACGTGCTGCTCAGCGGTCCTCCCGGCTTGGGCAAGACAACCCTGGCCAATATTATCGCCAACGCCGTGGGGCACCGCCTGCATACAACCTCCGGGCCCCAAATTGAAAAAGCCGGTGACTTAGCCGGTATTCTCACCAATGTAGAAAAGGGCGATGTCCTTTTTATCGATGAAATCCACCGCCTGCACCCGGCCATTGAGGAGTACCTGTACCCCGCTATGGAGGATTTTCGCTTGGATATCATCATCGACCAAGGCCCCAATGCCCGCAGCATTCAGCTGAATTTGCCTAAGTTCACCCTCGTGGGCGCCACCACCCGCGCAGGCATGCTCACGGGGCCGCTGCGCTCTCGTTTCGGCTTAGTCAACAGGTTGGATTATTATTCTGCGCAAGAGCTGTGCGCCATTCTGCACCGCTCTGCGGGCTTGCTGGATATAGACCTGCAACCGGGCGGGGCACTCGCCATTGCCCGCCGCTCCCGTGGCACACCCCGTGTGGCCAATGCCCTGCTCCGTTGGGTGCGAGACTTTGCTCAGGTGAAACACGATGGCCGCATTACTGATGCCGTGGCACACGCTGCACTAAGCATGATTGATATTGATGAAGACGGGCTTGACGAAATGGACAAGCGCCTGTTAGAGACCATGATTTACAAGTTCAACGGCGGCCCCGTCGGTTTGTCGTCTCTTGCCGTTGCCGTGGGTGAAGATGAATCCACCATTGAAGACGTGCACGAGCCCTTCCTCATTATGCAAGGGTACATTAAGCGCACCCCGCGCGGTCGCGAGGCCATGCCGGCGGCATATCAAAAAATAGGCGCCACGCACAGTGGTGGCGGCCAAGCAGAGTTACCCCTGTAAGATTATCCCCTCATGCAAAAGCTTCTTTTTCTGCTTTTGGGAGCATGCGTGCTGCTGACGAGCGGCTGCTACCAAATACAAATGAAACGCCAAGCACGCGAGTCAAATGTCGTGGTGCTGGATATCGGCCATTACTACCACCCGCAACGCGGCGGGCAAGGAGCCCGCACGCCTGATGCAAAGTACGGCGTTATCGAAGAAACGGACTTCTGGTATCGCTACGCCATCTACATGAAGCAGGAGATTGAAGCTGCCGGCTACCAATGCCTGATTTGCAACCGCGGAGACATGCCAACAAATAAAGAGCTGGCCGCAGCTGCCAAAAAGGCGGAGGTACACCACGTGAAGTCTCCTGTGCCCACCGGTATTTACCGCTCCAAGCACCACCCCAAGCGCATTGCGGTGGGTATGCTTAGCACCAACTATGCGTTGGACCAAAAACCGGCCGCCGTCATCTACCTGCACCACAACAGCAACTCAACCAAATGGTACGTTTGCAATACGGGGGCTTTCTATTGCAATGAAGAAGGTGTAGAAATGGCTAAAACGATGGCTCAGGTCATGAACCGCGATTTGATGAATCACGGCTTACCGAACAACCAACAGCCCTGCGGCATTGTCATTCGCAACGATGGCAGAAAAGGCGGCGGCGATTGGCTGAATGCCTGCAATGAATCGTATGTGCCTGCATTGATTACGGAAATCACCTACCTCTCCAACCCCGAGCACGCCAAGTTCCTGTCCAATCATCGCAATGCCATCAAATTCGCTCAAACCTTGGGCAAGGGCGTTGTGGAGTATCTGAAATCGCGCTAAGCCAACGCCGCCAAAAGACGCCGCACGCGCTCACCCGGTATTACCCCCGGTTCCATTCCGCGCATAACGTAGGCGAAGGAGAGACCCGTTGCCGGAACCGCAAAACCGAAGGAGCCCCCCGCCCCGGCATGGCCGAATCCGCCACCGGGGAACAATTCAGCAGGCTCACACATAGCCCCACAGGTAAAGGATGTTTGTTGCAGCAAGGTGGCATCATACCCACTGCATTGCGGATGACTCATCCACTCCGCTACCTCGGCGGCAAAGGGAGAGGTGCAACCGTAGCCTAACAAGGCTTGGTAAAATTGAGCTAACCCGCGAGCAGAGGCTACCCCGCCCTTAGCCGGAGAGCCACATTGCCAAGCGGCGGGGGTGTTCATCTCTCGGGCAGAATCAAAGCCGACCACGCTGTGAAACGCACGATACACCGTGCTAGACTTGTCATAAAAGGCGCGGTAAAAAGGAGTGTCCGGCATATTGGGCCGCAAGCGCGGCATTTGCAAATGAGCTATGCGGGCGAACATAGGCTCCGGCACATGCCCTACATAAAACTCTAAGGCTAACGGTTTGCGCACACGATTTTCCCAATAATCGGCCACGCGTTGCCCTGTAAGCTCTAGCATCAAAATATCCACAATAGGGCCGAATGTTTGCGGATGGTATCCATGCCGTGGAGGTTGCCACAAGGGCACGCTGCGCTCGATAACGGCGCGGCACTGCTCCAAATCATTCAAGGGGACGGGCTCCGCCAGCGCGGCCAGTCCCGCTTGGTGAGAAAGCACTTGGGCAATCGTGCAATGAGGCAAAGGAAATTTCGGCCACAGGTCCCCCACCACCAGCTCCGGGCTTTGGCAACAATCATACAAGGCTTGCAACAAACAAGCTGCGGCAGCGGCTTTCGTAGCAGAAAAAATAGGCACCGGCGTGTCCTCGCGCCACGCTTCACCGGGACGCGACTCGCCCCCGCACAGTGTGCACACACATTCCCCGGCCCGCCAAACAGAAACAGAGCCTCCTATCTCTGCCCCTTGGGCTATATTTTCAGCAAAAGCGGCTTGCAGAGCATTCATGGGGCAGGCTTAACGGCAAGAACTTCTGCACGCCCCTCGCGCACCCTAAAGCTAACCTCCCACGGTTTAAGCACCACGTAATATACGCGCTGCGGGTCGTGTTGATATGCAGGGCGCGGGTCTTGAGCCAATACCTCTTGCATGGCAGCCAACCAAGCCTCTGTCACCTCCTCAGGCAGGGAGCAAGCCACCTCCACCTGCAAAAGCTCGCGGGGTGTTTCCGTAAAACCGCCTGTGGCCTCCGGTACAATATCAGCATACGGTATGTAGGGCTTAATGTCATATATCGGGGTTCCATCCACCATATCCGCACCGGATACTCGCAGCACAGGTCCCTCTTCTACCGAAAGCAATTTAACCACTGATAACCCGATGGGATTCGGGCGAAACGGAGAGCGAGTGGCAAACACCCCCAAACGAGTGTTGCCCCCTAAACGCGGCGGGCGCACGGTGGGGCTCCACCCCGCAGCTTCGTTGCAATGAAAGCCCCAAATGAGCCACAGGTGGCTAAAGCCATCAATCCCGCGCACGCAATCGGGGTTGCGAAACTCAGGCTCAAAAACGATTTCGCTCACCACGTGGGGGGCCAGATTCCCCTGGCGCGGCACACCGAACTTGTCCGCGAACAAAGAACGAATGTGCGCTACGGGTTTCATACAGGCTCCACCCCGAAGAAATCTCGCATAACCTGCTCATACACGCCGCGCTTAAAGTCAGGCAGTGCAGAAAAATCAAACTCTGCCGGCTGCACCCACTTGTAGGCACGGAACTCCTTGTTATCCAACCACGGTTCTGCGGAGTCACTATGCATCAGGCAAAGGAAATAATACTGTTCTTGCCCGGCGTAGGGAATACCACGCTTGCGCAGCACGCGCTCGCGCTCGGCAGGCGGGTAGTCATATCGGTAAGGGCCATGCTCGGCAATTACGTTGTACTCATTCGGACGAAAACCCGTTTCTTCCATCCCCTCGCGGCATGCGGCGCTGAGGGCGGACTCCCCTTTTTTAATTCCGCCCTGCGGGAACTGCCAGGCACCTGCAGGTTTAACGCGCTCACACACCAGCACTGTACCATCAGAGCGCTGGTAAATGATGGCGGCATTGGGGCGATATAATTCCGTTGTTTGAGGCATACGTCTATGTGTTTGCCGAAATATAACATAGAGCCAGCAGTTTGGCAAGCATGATTTTACCATGCCCGGCATAACTGCCCGGCATAACGCTTTACCGTCATGCAGAAACTTCCGGCTTGTCATGCCACATGATACATGATAGGATAGCGCCCATGCGCGTTCTAGCTCTGATTACCATTATCTGCTCCTTTGGCTTATTGGGCAGCTGCCAGCACAGTTATGCGGGTAACACCGCCGGTTATGGTCGCACACCGCTCACTCATGGGCCTACCCCCATGCCGGTCGTGCAGCAAAGCAGATACTTAGCAGAAGCTAACCCGCTTATCCCCTCCCGTCCCCTAGCCATTCCCTCCACCCCTGCCCCCGCCCCCCGATATGCTAAGGCAGTGTGTGTCATGGATCCCCGCACCGGGCGCGTACTTTACGGCTACAATGAAAACGAACGCCGCCAAGTCGCCAGTACGCAAAAAATCATGACCGCGCTGTGCGTGTGTGATGCAGGTGATATGGACCACCTCATCACCATTAAGCGGGAAGATAAGTTGAACGTAAGCCCCACGCGCCTGAACGACATTGCCACAGGCGAACAATACACCCGCCGATCCATGCTGCAGGCCATGCTTACGGGTAGTTACAATAATGTAGCTTACGGCCTTGCCCGCGATGTGGCCGGTAGCGAAAAAGCTTTTGTGGCTCGCATGAATGCCCGCGCCCGCCGCATGAAAATGTATAACAGCCATTTTGCCAATCCCCACGGACTCCCCGGCCCCCAATACTCCACGGCAAGAGACATGGCCATTGCCGCCTGTTATGCCTACGTAAACCCCATCATTCGCCCCATGATTGATGCTCCCCACTATGACTTTGTGCTGGCAAGCGGCCGCGTACGCAGCATGAACAATACAAACAAGTTGCTGACCAAGCCGGGCTTGCATTGGGTGAATGGCATGAAAACCGGCTACACCAATGCAGCCGGGCATTGCCTCATTTCCTCCGGCAGCCTCAACGGACGCGCCGTGGTCGTTGTGGTGCTGGGCTGCACAGCACGACAGCAAATCTTCACAGAATCAGAGAAATACCTGCGCTGGGCCATGGGCGTTTAAGCCACATTCCATGCGTATGCTGCATATTGTTAAGCAAACTCTGTTTGTGACGCTCTTTTAACTTGATTTTGCACGCCCGCTAACATATCATATAAGGCGTAGAGTGTGCCGCTCTTTCGGCACAGGCGCAGCTATACATGCCATCCGAACAAAACAGACGAAGAAAAAAGAAGAAAAAGCTCACGGAGTTCCGTGAGTTGTGGGGGAGTCTGTTCACAAAAAACCGGCAGGAGGAAAACCTGACGCAGTCCACCATCTACAGTCCTGTGATGGATGATGGTGAAGAGGAGGAAGAAACACCCGCGCGTGCTTCACTTTTCCGCAAGCTTTGGATGCTCTCTAACTTTTGGGCCTTGATGGCGCTTCTGCTGTTTGTAGCGTTCATCATCACCATGGTTGTTATCACGGTGCGCATGTGGTTACCGCAAGACCTCAGCGATATTGAGGGCTATGACGATACGCTTCCATCCCGCAATTTAGAGCGCTTAATTTGCCGCAAAGCCCCGCTGCGCGAAGTGATTGTGATACCGGAGGCCGATGTCAACCGATATTTACGAGACACGTGCCGCATTCGCCAGGATGGTTTCTTTTCCATTTTTTCACAGGGGCACGGCATCGCCGTCCGTTTTCATAATGGCTATGCAGAACTGATTATCGACCGCGTATTTGGCCGCGACACACACCAAACAACCGCCGTCAACATCAGTTTTACTCGCGAGGTGAAAGATGAAGACGCACCCGAGCTGCATGTAGCCCTGCGCGGCGGCAAGCCCATTTTCGGCACGATTCACCGCGGAGGCCGCATTGGTAAGCTGGCCATTCCGCAGCGTCACATCGTCATCTTGCAACCGGCTTTGGAAACCTTAAAGAGTAGCTATCCGGCTATTTGCGACGTCCTTTTGGAAAACGGCTATTGTCCTTTTTTTGAAGAGGGACGAGTCGTACTCAGACCTTATTCAACAATTCAATCACCTAAATCACAGCAATGAACAAGAAAATCGCCACCGCAGCTCTTGCCATATTAACACTCAGTTCTCTGAGCTCCTGCATTTTGTACCAGGGTGTTCGTGCCTTTGTGCGCGAGGAATATCCCGGCCAGCGTCCGGCCATGGTTATCAAGGATGTTAACGGCAAGCCCGCCAACCAGAACTGGAGAAGCACCCCGTCCGATTATCTTCCCCCCGCCAGTCATGTGAATGCAGGCAAGGTTTCCAAGGCTTCCGATGGCACCCCCTACGGCATGACCTCCGAGTACAGCGACATCATCATCTCGCCGTACTATCCGCACCACCAGCTTGACTACACCGGCTCAGCCCCCGGCGACAAGGTTTGGGACCCCTACACCCGCAAACCTTTCTATATTAAGCGCACCTACACCTTTAACTAAAGTTGATTATGGAGCAGAAGCCAGAAGAAAATAAAGCGCGAATCACGCTCTCGCAACGGCTTGGCCTTTGGAGCTACAAGACACTCTGTGCCCTGCTCCGTATCACCAATATTAAGCTCGTTGCCCTATTCGGCCGTGGTGTCGGCTACTTGGTATGGGCAGCCATTCCTTCACGCAGAAAAATCGTTGCCCGCAACCTCCGTATTGTGCTCAACCCGAGCCTGCGCCCCAAGCAGCTCAAAACAATGGTGTGCCGTAACATTGTGCGCACCTGCATGAACCTGATTTGCTCCCTCAAAACGGGTATCTTTACGGATAAGGAAGAGGCAAACTCCATCCGAATCCTCGGTGGAGAGGAGTTTGTGGAGTGCGGCAAAAACGGGCACACCGCCATTTGCTGCATTCCGCATGCCGGCAACTGGGAGATTCTGGCACGAATCCGCCCCCATTTCCTGGAGGTGGAGCACTTCGGCTGCATGTACCGCCGCCTGAGCAACCCCTTGCTGGAGGACATGATTTACCGCAACCGCACCGCCTTCGGTTGCGAAATGTTCAGTAAGGAAGACGGCCTCAAAGCCGTGCTCAAACTGGCACGCTCCGGCGGTCTTCTTGGTGTGCTGAGCGATCAGTTTACGCAGGAAGGCATCTTCCTGCCTTACTTCGGCAAAACAACCGGTGTAACTCCCTTGCCGGCCTTGCTGAACAAGCGCTGCAAAGGTAAAGGGCACCTCATCAGCGTGTTTACGCGCAACACTGCCTTGGGCAAGTGGGATGCGGAGCTTGGCCGCTTAATCCACCTGCCGGAAGGTTGCGAAAGCTTGGAGGACGTTACCATGCAAATAAACCTGGCGTTGGAAAAATGCCAGATGGAAAGCATACTCGACGGGTTCTGGATGCACCACCGCTGGAAGTGCACCGGCGTTTTCGCTCCGCAAAACAGCCTTCACCGCGAATCCATGGCACGCTACGGCAAGCTGCCTTTCCGCATGCTGATATGTATGCCGGAGTCTTTTGATGAAGCTGTTTACCTGCTACCGGCCATGCGCCTTCTTAAGGCAAGCCGCCCTGATACCCAGTTGACGGTTCTTTGCCCGGCTGCACAAAAGGCATTCTGGCAAAACGTGGCCCCGCTTGTCACCTACGTTTGCACCACAGACGAAAAGACGACGGTTGTGCAACAGCTGGACGCCGAAGAGATTTACAAGGATGGTCCCTTCGATATTCTCTTCATGTTCAGCAACAACAAGAAACTGTACAAGCAGTTGCGCACCTTAGACCCCCTCTATGTTGCCGCATTTGACAATGCCGGTTACAAGAAGGCAAAAACAAAGTATGCAACGGCTCACACAGGTGCCCCCCGCAACCGCGCGCTGGACTATGTAGACAATATGCGCACCCACCACCAATTGCAAGAGGTGGAGGTAGACCTCTTCTCCCCCTTGGCAGGGAATGCACAAGCCTCCGGCAATTTCATCGCGCCCTTCTCCACCTTGGGCAAGGCCGATGCCTGGCAGCAGGATAAATGGGCTGAGCTTGTTAAGCGCTTAGGGCAGGCGACTCTTTTGGCACTGCCGACTAATGAGGCTGAGGCCAAGACAATGGCTGCTCAGCTGAATATTCCGTGCATTATTGCCGCGCCCGAAGAGATAGCGCAACACGTAGGTCCGCAGTGCAAGTTGTATGCCGTAGACGGTCTGATTCCGCAGTTAGCCGGCGCTGCCGGTTGCTCCTGCACGGTGATTATGGCCAGCCGCTTAGCCGAACGCTACGGAATTTGCTTGGGTGAGGGCCATCGCTATGTATGCAACCACACACCTTGCCACCCCTGCTTGCAGCAGCAGTGTGATATGCCTACCCCCTGCACCGCCTCCATTACCGTAGAACAGGTGCTCGATTAAGTTATACCGGCAAACGCTTTTGCAAAAATCCCCCGTGGTATTCTCTTACCACGGGGGATTTTTGTGCTCTTGCGGTACTTGCGAGTCTTGAATGATACAGCCCTGCACGATACAGAGCTAGCCCCGATGCAATGCCCGCAAACAGGATAAACGAAACAGCGAGGCATCGATTCGTCAATCGATACCCCGCTGAAAACGGAAAACCTGAAAAGGAACTCAGGCGATCGTTGCCACAGCCTTGGCGGCCTTGCTCTTGTAGTTAGCGGCGCGGTTGGCGGGAACAATGCCCTTCTTGGCGGCCTTGTCGATGGCGGAAGCAAATGTGTTGTAAGCAACAACGGCGGCCTCCTTGTTCTGGCCGGCTACAGCCTCAGCAACCTTCTTGCGAAGGGTGCGTACGCGGGACATAACGGAACGGTTGATTGCCGTGCGGGCAATCGTCTGGCGGATGCGCTTCTTAGCGGACTGAGTGTGTGCCATAAGTAAAAATTATAATTGGTTTTTCGTTTTGGTGCAGAGAGTTTACAGCATTATTTCCGAATGTCAAGAAATTTCACGTCAAAAGTTGCATTTTTATTGACATCATTCGCACCTCACTTCTTAATCTGCTGAAAAGCACTCGCTAACAGGTAGGAAACAGCATTTAGACTTGCAGAAGCAGGTCTGAGATGTTATGATAGGCGCATGAACAGCTTGAGACTGACAGCTTGCGCCCTTACGACAATTTTTCTGAGCTCCTGCTCTCTTTTCACACAGCAGAAGGTGGAGGAACAATCGACTACACCGCAACAAGAGCCCGTTGCCACAGAAAAACAGGCTCCCGTAGCCACGAAAGCAGGCACCACAGAACTCCTTTCCACTGAGGAACTTACCACCCAGCTTCCTCAAGAGCAGGTGGAAGCCGTGCAGACCTACGAAAACCTCTCACCCATCCCCGGCCGCAGCGGCTTGCGCCTCGGTAAGTTTGCCCCGCCCGAGGAGGCTGCCAGCACAGCAGAAAACGCAGCCCCTACCCCCAACGCAGCAGAACGCCGCGGACTGCGCTCCCCCTCTCTGCCCACCACACTTCCGCTGGATGTAAACGGACAAAGCAAACAAAACTGAGCTTAAATGAGCAACGTAACACCTCCCCGTAAATTCGTTCCGGTTCCTTTCTCCTACCATCAGGAGATTGAACTGACCATTGAAAATCTTTCTAACCAAGGCGACGGCGTAGGCCGCGTTGACAACTGGGTTGTCTTTGTGCCGTATACCCTCCCGGGTGAGCGCGTGCGTGCGCGTGTGTATAGAAATGATAAAAACTGCTCTTGCGCTGATTTGATTGAGGTGCTCACCCCCTCCCCGGAGCGCGTGCAGCCCCAATGCCCCGTATTCGGCTACTGCGGTGGCTGCCAATACCAACACTTGAACTACGATGCTCAGCTGAAGTGGAAGACCGAACAGGTGGCAGACCTGCTGCGCTTGCAGGCCGGATTGCAATTACCGGTTAAGCCGGCCATTGCCTCGCCCGTCACCTATGGCTACCGCAGCAAAATTACGCCGCACTTTCACAAACCCAAGGATGCCAAAATTGGCAACATCGGTTTCCTGAAAGTTGGTTCCCGCAGTGAAGTGTGCGATATTCGCCAGTGCCCCATTGCCATGGAGCCGCTGAACGAAGCGCTGCCGCTCGTGCGCAAATCCGTACACCAAGCAGCAGCTCAATACAAGAGAGGCGCTACTATTCTCATGCGTGTGAGCGAGGGCGGTGTTATCACCAATAACAATGCGATTTGCACGGAGCATGTGGGCGAGCTCACCTTCAATTTCCTTGCCGGTGATTTCTTCCAGAACAATCCGTACATTTTGCCCGCTTTCACCGGCTATGTAGCAGAGCAGGCCTGTGCCGGCGGCGCCCGCTACTTGGTGGATGCCTACTGCGGCAGCGGCCTGTTTGCCCTCTCCCTTGCTCACCGTTTTGAAAAGGTACTGGGCGTAGAAGTAAGCGAAACCAGTGCCGACTGGGCACGCGCCAACGCCCGCAGCAACGGCATTAACCACGCCTCCTTCCTGGCTGCCAGCGCTGAGGCAATTTTTGAACAGGTGGACTTCCCGGCAGAGGAAACGGCCGTTGTCATCGACCCGCCCCGCAAGGGCTGCGATATGGTGTTCCTCAACCAGCTTTTCGCCTTCGGCCCCAAGAGGGTGGTTTACGTTTCTTGCAACCCTGCTACACAAATTCGCGATTTGGCTGAGTTTGATAAAGCCGGTTACAAGGTAGTAGAGGTGCAACCCTTCGACCTCTTCCCGCAAACTAAACACTTAGAATGCGTTGCAACGCTGGAAAAACAATCATGAGCGAACCAGATTCACCGGAACAAAGAAAACGCTTAGGGCGCAGCGCAGAGGATTATCTGGAGGCTATCGGCCTGCTGAGCCGCGAGCACGGCTCTGCCCAGGTAAGCGACATAGCGCAAATGCTTGGTGTTAAAAAACCGAGCGTTACTGCAGCCATGCGTCGTTTGGCTGAAGCCGGGCTTATTGATTACCACCAATACGCCCCCATTCAACTGACAGAAGCAGGCAAGCTCTATGCCGGGCGCGTGATTCAGGCGCATAAAACACTCCACCGATTCATGACGGAGATTGCCGGCCTTGTACCGGAGCGTGCGGATGAAGTGGCCTGCCTCATTGAGCATATTCTTACCTACGATGAAATTGCCGCAATGGGAGCCAAGCTGAATCCGCCGGCCATCATCAAACCATTCTGAACAAAACGGCCACTTGCGGTGTCTCACAAGTAAACCGTCTTATGTACCAGAATCAGCTTACCGTAACCAAATCCATCATCATCATTTGCATAGTGGTGTTCCTTGTGGGCACCATCCGGCAGGTTCCTATTGCCCCGGGGGCGGATGTGCGAGAGCCTTTGCTGAGCATCATGGGCTATTACTCATGGCACGCCTGTTTTACAGAGGGCGAGCTGTGGCGCATTATAACCTACCAGTTTTTGCATGCCAACGTAGGGCACCTCATTTTCAACATGTGGGCGCTGTACTTCTTTGGTCCGCACATTGAGGCCATCATGGGGCCTAAGCGTTATTTGGCATTCTATTTGGTATGCGGTATTGCCGGGGCGCTTTCCTGCGGCATCATCGGCGAGAGTATTTTGTACAATGAGTATTGGCCCTACATTCGGCTTGTGGGGGCCAGCGCCTCGATTTACGGTGTCATGATAGCCACGGCTTTCCTCTACCCCGATGCCCGCATCAGTCTTCTCTTTCCGCCGGTCACACTTACCATGAGAAGCTTTGCTCTCATTATTCTGGGCATAGCCACCTTGGTAGTGTTGATGAATGGCCACAACGCCGGAGGCGAGGCCGCCCACCTTGGTGGTGCTGTGATGGGCCTCATCATCATGCTGATATGGCAGTGGCGCGTACGCAACCGATACCGAAACTACTAATGACAGCTCTTTTCGACATGGACGGCACCCTGTTTGCCGGGGACTCACAACTGCGTTTTTGCCGTTGGATATTAAAAAAGCACGCTTGGCGCAGGCTGTATTTGGCAGCGGTTGCACCCTGTGGCCTCTTGCGCGGTTTGCACATTTTTAACACCGAGCGCATGAAGCGTGCCTTTTTGGCCTATGCCTGGCAAATGCCGAAAGAACAACTACTGAAACATTGCGAGGCCTTTGTGCAGGAAGAAATCATCCCGGCGCTCTATCCTGCCGTGTTGGAGAAATTACGAGCCCACCAAGCCGCAGGCGACACAACCGTGCTCTGCTCCGCCTCCCCGGATTGGTGGACCCAGCTGGTGGGCAAAGCCTTGGGCTTTACGCACACCATCGGCACCCCCACGCAGGAGTTCCGCCGCGTACCCTTCATGCCGAATATTCCCGCCCCGGGTAACAACAAAGGAGCCAACAAACTGGTGCGCCTTGCTAAGCTTGGCTTTACCCATGCCGATGTTGGCTATACAGATAGCGCTGCTGATTTGCCTATGCTCTCCATTTGTGATAAAGCGGTGCTCGTTAATCCCAAGCCTGCCTTTGCCGCCAAGGTGCCGGGAGCTGAGATTCTTACGCCCCCCAAAAACTTGCCCAAAGCTTTTGCCTTGCGCTGTGTGCTGGGGCTGTGAACAGTTATTCTATCTTCTTGAAGATGCCCTTGCTGCGCGATAAAGTAAGGGCATGAATAAACCACTCGTTCCTGCCCTGCGAGACATTGAAATCTTTTTCCGTCCCTTCGTCCATCGCAAGCTCCCGCTCAGCGGGCGCATTATTCTGACACCGCCTTTCGGCGCGTCTCACCTCACTCCTCCGGCAACGCTCCGGCAAGAGCAGCGCATTGCCTTGTACATTACCGAAAAAGCAGCCATCGACGACCGCGCGGCTACGGTCTCCCTTCACGATTCCCTCTTTTACGGCGGCCAGGCCTTGCGTGCATGGAAAGCGCTGTGCAAAATGCTCCATCGACACGGTGCCAAAGTAGCGGCGCAGCTTTACCACGCCGGCATGTGCCGCCCCTTGCGCGGCCCGCTGATGCACCCGGATGAAGAACCCATCGGCCCCTCCGGTCTGGAGCCCATCTCGCTGCAGCAGTTGACGGCACCCATGAGCCGCGCGCGCATTGCAGAAGTTGCCGCAGCTTTCGGCAGAAGCGCAGCCTTAGCCAAAAAGCTCGGGTTTGACGCCGTGGAAATTCAAGGCGCACACGGTTATCTCATCGAGCAATTTTTGAGAAAAGAAACAAACAAACGCACCGATGAATACGGAGGGAGCCTCGGCTCACGTGTTCGGTTTGCCTGCGAGGTCATCCATGCCGTACGCAAAGCTGTGGGGCGGCAATTCCCTATCTTCTTTGGGATTTCTCAATGGAATACAGCCTACGGACAAACTAAATTAGCCAACGATGCTGCGGAGTTGGAAGAACTGCTTCAGCCATTGAGCGATGCGGGGGTAGACATCTTCCATTGCTCTGCCCTGCACCATGCGCAGCCGGCAGTGGATGGTAACGCTCTCACGTTCGCTGCGTGGATTCGCCTGCTTACCGGCAAACCGACCATTAGCACCATGCTCATGCAAGATACCCACCATACGGCAAGCTCCTACCCTACAGGCTCCACCCACCCTATTCGCACGTGGGAGCGTCTTATCCAGCTTTTGCGCAATGGTTCTATCGACCTCATCGCGCTGGAGCACGATTTTCTGCAATCATGCGACGACACAGCTCCTAAAATGCCCCCAAATGAGATAAAATGACAGCAAAATTGCATTTACTTCACAATTTGACTTGACTTCATCCTCACTTTCTGGTTTAATTCTTTCAGCGACTACGCCACCATGCCAGCTTGGCGGAATTGGTAGACGCGCTCGACTCAAAATCGAGTTCGAAAGAGTGTGGGTTCGAGTCCCACAGCTGGTATTAGCAAATAACTGCAAATAAATCACAAAACACCGCATTTTCAAATAAATGCGGTGTTTTTGTTTGATTTATTTGTGGGTTTGTGATTCGCTCTGTTTAAGTTTTTAGTTGTTGGCCCCACAAATAGCAAATTGTAGGCTATTGGAGGTGAGCGAAGCGAACGGAATTCGTGAGCCCCGGCCAGGGGCGACATATGGTAGCCCGGTGGTGGAGCTGCGCAGCAGCGAAACCCCGGGAAAGATGAAAAATATATTGGAACCCCGTTCAGGGGTGGCATAATGCGTGGCTTCAACATATAC
>JAEIGA010006991.1_pt1 | contig 17161 bp, 15 predicted proteins | sample 9270691 | NCBI WGS metagenome assembly JAEIGA01 (sample SAMN17057246, study PRJNA624740) | gut metagenome | biome: biome; isolation source: fecal sample | host: Bos grunniens | place: China: Xizang | collected 2019 | reverse complement strand
TCGAACTTGCAGCGATCCTCGACGGTGTGTATCTGCTGTATGCCGAATGCCTCGCAGTGGCGCATGATGGCGCTGGCGTTCTGTGGGTGGAACATATTTTCGGTCATGATGCGCATATAGTGTGTGCGCTGCGATACGGTGCGCTGAAGCACCTCCTTACGCTCCTCGGTGATAAACTCGTTCATATAGTCGAGTCGCTCCTGGAACCACTCGTCGCTATGCTCCTCGGTGCGTAATCTACTTGCGATATTTGTCATCTTCATCCAAAATTTTCAGGTAACTCTCATAGCGTGACCATGCCACCATGCCCTCCTTGACAGCCTCAACCACGGCACAGCCAGGCTCGTGGGTGTGTGTGCAGTTGTAGAAGCGGCAGTCGGGGGCTATGCGCATCATCTCTGGGAAGTAGCGGCACAACTCCTTGTCGTCGATGTCGATAAGTCCGAAACCCTTGATGCCCGGTGTGTCGATGATGTAGCCGCCCTCCAGGGGGTACATCGTCGAGAATGTTGTGGTGTGCTTGCCCTGGTGGTGGCTGTCGGAAATCTCGCCCGTGCGAATGTCAAGCGTAGGGTCTATAGAGCCGATAAGCGTTGACTTGCCTACGCCCGAGTTGCCCGCAACAAGCGTCGTGTGGTCGCGAAGCATGGCACGTATCTCATCAACACCCTCGCCCGTAACCGACGACAGGCGCATCACCTCATATCCCGCATCCTCGTATATGGCAGTGAACTCGTCAGCCTCTTCGAGTGCCTCATTTTCAAGCGTGTCGGCCTTGCCGATGACGATCGTCACGGGGACCTTGTATGCCTCGCATGTCACCAAAAAACGGTCCACGAACTCGCGGGGTGTGGTGGGTGAGTGTAGTGTTATGAGAAGTAGTGCGCGATCTATGTTCGCGGCTATGATGTGTGACTCCTTCGAGAGGTTTGAGGCGCGGCGAATGACATAGTTGCGGCGTGGAAGGATCTCGACGATGGCGCTGTTGTCACCATCGGGCTCCACCATCACGCGGTCACCCACGACAACGGGGTTTGTTGAGCGTACGCCTTTGAGTCTGAGGCGACCGCGGATGCGGCAGTTGAGTCGTCCCTCCTCGGTGGCAACCTCATACCAGCTGCCCGTAGAGCTTATTACTGTTGCCTCGATGCGGCGTGTGGTGTTATTACTCTGTAAGGTCATTATTAATAACTCTTTCTGCTATAATCTTTGTGGTAAACTCTTTAATCTCAGCAATTTTGTTCTGCAACGATCCGATATATGGATATGTCTTGTCACCCAGCCAGATGAGCTTGTTGAACAGCAGTGACTCGTCAAGGGTCTTGTACTCTATGAGGCGGGGCTCGAAGTAGTTACGCATGGATACATCCTTGTTGAACACCTTGTTTAGTTCGCTCTCAATCTCCTGCTCGCTCTCGCAGTTGCAGATAAGTTCGCTCACCTGTTCGCGATCTATCTCGCCCAGATTGGCTGTGTTGAGCGATGTGCAGATGATAGAGAGAATTATTGTTGTGGTTACAAGCGCTACTATCGCTCCAAGCAGCGTATTTATTCTGCGCAGAAAATCCCAGAAGAGCAACTTCTTGAGTATCGGTGCTATGAGCCACACAAGGATGGCAGCTCCGATAAGCATTACGCCAAAGCCTATGGTGTGGGCGGTAATCTCATTGTCGGTAAAGTATGAGCCTATGTGTGTGGCGATGTTGGGTGCTACGTGTAGCGTGGCAATCAGGGCTATGAGGTAGCATATCTGAGTCAGGAGGCCCTGGCGTGCGCCAATAACGACGGCTATCAGTAGTAGTACGACAACGATAATGTCTATAACCATAGTAGTAGCTTATTAGGTGTAATCAGTTACAGGTAATATAAAACAATTCTTCGCACGAAGATAGTAATTTTTTTTCTTTATTCGTATCTTTGCACATTGAAAAGTCAAAATATATGCGATACATAACATCAATACTACTATTCGCAGCGATGCTCGCAGGTATGCTCACGGCATACGCTGACGCCCCTCTGCGTGAGAGTTATAACCTCAATAGAGACTGGAGATTCTACTTCACCGATGCTCCCGATGCCGCTGATGCCGACTATGTGACGCTGCCGCACACATGGAATGTGGATGATGGCGAAGGTGGCTATTTGCGCACTACGGCAAACTATATTCGTGAATTGAACATCCCCAAGGAGTGGGAGGGCAAACGTCTGTTTATGCGCTTTGGCGGTGCGCAGAGCGTGGCGGAGTTGTTCGTCAATGGCAACTATGTTGGTGAGCACCGTGGTGGCTTCACGGCCTTTACGATTGAGATTACCGACTACTTGCGCTATGGCACTGATAATCACCTGCGTGTGGTGGTGTCCAACAGTATGCGTAGCGATGTGTTGCCGCTATCTACGGATGTAAATCTCGCTGGTGGCATCTATCGTGATGTTGAGCTTCTGGTTACGCCCAAGGATATCATCTCGCCCCTGTACTATGGCACCGAGGGTGTGATTGTTGAGCAGCATAAGGTGACCAGGGAGCAGGCGTCGGGCGTTGTAAAGGTCTATCTTTCGCCCAAGAGTATCGATCATAGTACCGTGACGATGCGTATGGTTGGCGAAGATGGTTATGAGGTGCTCAACCGTACTGTCAAGGCATCAAAGTTATCGGCGGAGCGTGCCGTGGAGATATCTTTCGAGATTGTGAACCCTGCGTTGTGGAGTCCCGAAAATCGTGCAATGTACGACGTTGAGATTACGCTTGGCGACGAGAAGCATCCTTACGACAGAGTGGTTGTGAGTACGGGCTTGCGCTCGGTAGCGGTCAATGATGACAATAAGTTGTGTATCAATGGCATTCCTGTTGGTGTGCGAGGCGTTAATCTTCCACATGATAGAGCAGGTGTGGGTACTGCGCTTGAGCGCAGACACTACGAAGAGGATCTTGCTACGATAACCGATATGGGTGCTAATGCGGTGCGCTCGCTCGTAGGTCCGCATGACGACTACCTATACGATATGTGCGACCGCGTGGGTGTGCTTGCGTGGGTAGACATGCCCCTCACTCGCTCCGATCTCTCGATTTCGGATGTGTTCTACTACCCAACACAGGCGTTCCGTAATAATGGTTTCGAGCAGCTAACGGAGATTGTGTTGCAGAACTACAACCACCCCTCGGTAGTTATGTGGGGTCTGTTCTGGCTCGTATGGCAGAGGGGTGACGATGTGCTTGAGTATATTGGCGAGCTAAACAAACTGGCGCACACGCTCGATGAGTCGCGCCCTACGGTAAGTTGCAGCAACAGCGATGGCGCTATCAACTTTGCAACCGATCTGGTGGTTTTGCGTCAGAATGTGGGTTGGTCGAAGGGTTCTATGGAGGATGTGGATATATGGAGTCAGCAGCTATCCACAAACAAGGCGTGGGCATCGCTGCATTGTGGCGTGAACTACGGAGAGGCGGGTGTTCGCACTCATACCACCGAGCGAGTGAAGCGTGCGGCACGCAACACACGTCATCTGCCTGAACGTCGCAGTAGCGACCTGCATGAGCGTTATATTGAGCAGATTGACGAAGCTGGCATCTTCTGGGGTGTATGGCTCGACAATATGTTCGATTACGCATCTGCGCGCCGTCCCTATGGTCGCAACCTCGCAGGTATGGTTGAGTATGATCATGTCACTCGCAAGGATGCATATTACTTGTATCGTGCGCGCTGGAACGAGTCTCTTCCTACGCTGCACATCGCTGATAAGGAGTGGCGTGACCGCCGCGATACGTTGCAGACGATAGATGTGTATAGCTCTGTGGGTGAGCCTGTTCTGAAGGTTGATGGTGTGGTTGTGCCCATGGTAGAGGTGGGTAAGGCGCATTACCGTGCTGACTCGGTTGTCATACGTGCAACGACAACAATCCGCGCTACGGATGCCTCGGGCACGCATAGCGACAACGTCACGCTTCACAACGTGAGATGATGGAATAATACTGCGTTAGCCTACAGTTTCACTCGTCTGAGGTAGTTAATGGCCTCGGGACCTTCGCACATCACAAGGTCGAAGATTGAGAGGTTGGGCACAAAGGGCTGGCGGTCATCGAAGACCTGGATATATGGCTCGGCACATAGTGTCGAGCCTCTCTTTTTGTCGCGCATGTCGATGTCGCCTTCGGTGGCTGTGATGTATGTGTCGGAGATGCGTGGTATCTTAATCTTCAGCGTCTTGCACATTGCCTCGAGGATTGCCATGTTGAGGTCTGTGAGGTGTCTCCACTCGCGCTCGTAGAGGGGTGTGAAGCGGTCGGCATAGTAGTCGTAGTAGGGCGATGAACGATATGCCGACTCCATGGCTACGAGATGCTGGTGCTGCCAGCGCTTCGAGTAGTCGATGCGCATGGTGCGCATGGGCTGTCGTGGGCGGTTGGCATGGGCAAGTTGCACCGATAGCTGCATCACGCCGTTCGAGGTCATAATCTCTGTGCGGTTACGCTCCGAGCGCTTGATGTAGTTCTCGCCAATGTCAATGACGGCATCATCACCCGCCTGAACGAGTGCCGCCCAATACTCTATCGAACCAAAATATACCGAAGGTAGAATAGTCATGATAATCAGATGTTTGAGGTTTACGCCTTGGTGAGTGCTATTGCCACCCAGCCCTCCTCCTCAAGCGTTGTCGTGGGGTGGATGTTGTGGGTTGCCGCTGCTGCGATTATCTCCTCGCGATCCTCGGTTAGAAAACCACTCAGGAAAAGCTTGCCACCCTTGTTTAGTGCTGCTGCATAGCGCGCAATGTCGCCGAGGATGATGTTGCGGTTGATGTTGGCGTAGAGGGCATCGTAGGTCTTGCCCTCTATGGCCTCCACAGTGCCCGTGATGATGTTGATATTCTCCCTGACGCCATTGAGTTCTGCTGCACGTGTTGCGCTCTCTGCTGACCATGGGTCGATGTCGATGGCATCGACAAATGCGGCTCCGCACTTTAGCGCTACAAATGATAATACGCCTGTGCCACAGCCTACGTCGAGTGCTGTGCCCGAGGGTTTTGATGCGTGGATTAGTCGGCACATCATGCGTGTTGTGTGGTGGTGTCCCGAGCCAAACGACATGGTGGGCGATACGATGATATCCATCACTGCGGAGTTGGTTGGTGCGGGGTGTGCTGCCGAGCGAATCATTATCAGCTCGTCTATCTCAACGGGGTGGAAACTCTCCTCCTCCCAGCGTGCGTTCCAGTTCTCATCCTCAATCTCCTTGATTGCCGTTAGCGTGCCGTAGTCGTTGATTATGGCTGATGCCTCCTCGCCACATGCGGCCCAATCCTCAGGGCTCATATATGTCTCAACAACTACGCCCTCCTCGGTGGCGTTGTCGCTGAAGCACTCAAAGGGGTAGTCCGAAAGGAAGGCTGTCATAATCTCAGAGGTCTCACTGTCGGGGCAGGTGATGGTGAGGTGTATGTATCGCTTCATATCGCAGTTTTTTATTCTGAAATATATTATTATGTAAAATAATTTTCGTATCTTTACGACAAAGATAGAAATTATATGGCAGATATCACGAAAAAGTGGGAGAAAATTCGTAACGACTATGTGAGATACCTCAAGGTTGAGCGCCGCTTGTCGCAGAATACGGTTGAGGCGTATCAACGCGACCTTGAGGAGTTCTCGCACTTCATCATGCGCAACTATGGCGTAGTCCCCGAGCATGTGGAGCAGCCAATGGTCGAGCGTTTCATGGCGTGGCTCTACGACCGCAATCGTAGCGCAGCCTCGCAGGCACGTCGTTTGAGTGGTGTCAAGAGTTTTTATAACTACCTATTAATCAACGACAGAGTGCAGCAACTTCCTACGGATAATGTGGATAATCCACGTCAGGATCGTGCACTGCCCGACGTGCTTACAGTGGGTGAGATAGATGCCATGCTTGCCACCTTCGACATGACGACCTCGAAGGGTTGTCGTGACAGTGCCATTGTCGAGGTATTGTATTCATGTGGACTCCGTGTTTCGGAGCTTACATCGCTCAAAATCAGCGATTTGTTCTTTGGTGAAGGCTACATCCGCATTGTGGGTAAGGGCGATAAGCAGCGCCTTGTGCCCATCAGCAGCATTGCGCGCGACAAGATACAGCTCTACATGGATTGTCGTAATCCCGCCTCGCGCTCCGAGGCTACGGTCTTTCTCAACAATCGTGGCAAGCCACTCACGCGAGTGATGGTGTTCAATATCATCAAGCAGGCGGCAATGTTGGCGGGTATCGACAAGCAGATAAGCCCCCACACGTTGCGCCACTCGTTTGCAACGCATCTTCTGGAGGGTGGTGCTAATATCCGCCAGGTGCAGGAGTTGCTCGGGCATGAGAGTATCCTTACAACAGAGGTTTATACACACTTGAACCGCAAGCAGTTGCGTGGTGTAGTGGAGGATTCGTTCAGTAATATAGATTTATAGTTGAAGCATGGAGAGTTTAAAATTGGCAATATGTAGTATCGTTGCAGTGTGCATGGCGTCGATGGCCGTGGCGCAGCAGCGCGATGTGGAGGTTGAGTGTAGTTGGGGCAAGATTAGCGCCACTATAGATATGCCCGACAAGAGTAGTGATGTCGCGGTGCTCATTGTTGCTGGCTCTGGACCTACCGATAGGTATGGTAACTCGGCAGCGGGGCTCAACACCTTCTGTTATAAGATGTTGGGTGAGGCGTTGGCGGAGAGTGGTTATGCTGTTATGCGCTACGACAAGCGCGGCGTAGGCTTGAGTGTGCTCCCTGCGGAGGATGTGCCCAATCTTGTGTTTGAGGATTATATCGACGATGCTCGCAGGTGCGTGGAGTTTTTGCGAGATGAGGGTTTCGAGAGAGTTGTCGTCGCGGGACATAGTGAGGGCGGTCTTATTGCCCTCGCACTGGCTGCCGAGGAGGCGTGCGTGCTCGATGGCGTGGTGCTGCTCTGCGCCCCGGGCTTCAATATGGCCGAAATTCTCAACTATCAGCTCTCGCAGCAGCTTGTGCCAGCATACATGTCGCTTATGGTCAGGAGTACCAACATTATAAGTTCGCTCAAAGCGGGCAAGATGGTTTCCGAGGAGGATATCCCAAGCGAGCTGATGGGGCTATTTCACCCCTCGGTGCAGCCATTTCTCATCAGCAATATGAGGTATGAGCCCGTGGAGCTTGCAGCAAAGTGTAGAGTGCCCATGTTTATAGTTTCGGGCGGCAGGGATGTTCAGGTCTCGGTGTCGAATGGCGAACGCATACATGGGGCAAATCCCACTGCGGAGCACCGTGTATTCGAGAATATGACCCATGTGCTCAAGGATGCTGATACGTCGGACCGTGTGACACAGGTTTTGAGTATATATACAAATGCGAACCTCCCTATAACAGAGGCTCTTGCACCTGCAATCGTAGAATTTTTGAATAACATAAAAATAGAGTAGGCTATGGCATTTTTTAAGAATCTTTTTGGTGGTAAGTCTGCCCCCAGTTATCCATGTGATGAGTTGGTAATCAATGGTGAGAAGTTGAAGTTGAGTTTCTACGCTCACGCCTCGTTAGCGATTGAGTATATGGATAAACTTATCTATGTGGACCCCGTAATGGAGAATGCGGAGTATGATAAGTTGCCTAAGGCGGATGTCATTCTTGTGACCCATTCACATTATGACCACTTCGATATGGCTGCTATCGAGAACTTGCAGAAGGGTGATACCCATATCCTCTTGGACAAGACCTCGGCTGAGGGCTTTGTGGGCGATTGCTACACGATGTTGCCTGGTGCTGTTGCCGAGCCATTTGTAGATATCAAGGTCGAGGCAGTTGCGGCGTACAACACATCGGAGCATCAGTTGCAGTTCCACCCCAAGGAGCGCGAGGATTGTGGCTATGTAATCACACTTGGAGGTGCTGTTCGTATCTATGTGTCGGGAGATACCGAGCCTACGGATGAGTTGCGAGCATTGAAAGATGTCGATATCGCCTTTGTGTGTGTAAATCAACCATATACGATGACTCCAGAGCAGGCTGTGGAGGCTGTCAAGGCTCTGCGCCCAGCTATCTACTACCCATACCACTATGGTCAGGTCGATGAGCCTACCGATGTGGAGGCGCTTGCTAAAATGCTTGATGGAGTGTGCGATGTACGCATCAGACCGCTCGCATAAATTGTTAAGTCTCAGTACTCTTGGGCATCGACTTAGGTCGATGCCTATGTTTCTTGCGCTTGTGCCCTTCATCACGGGTATCGTGGTTGCCGATTGCTACACCCTGCCACTTTGGCTGGTCGTAGGATTATTTCTCCTGTCTGTTGTCGTTACGGTTGTCGCTATGCCTCGCAAGGTTGCGCTGGCGTATGTTGCGCTGGCTCTCTCCATGTTTGGATATTTGGTCGCCGAGCTGCGTGCACCCGCAGTGCCGATGCCCTATGCCGAGTCATTGGAGATGGTTGTGACGGTGGATGGCATCCCGTCTCAGCGAGATGGGTATCGTGTTGCGGATGGCCGCATTGAGCGGTGGCGCGATGTGGGGCAGTGGCACGATGTTGATTGTCGCGTGGTGCTATGGCTGCGTGCAGATAGTATTGGTCATGGTGATAGGCTGACGATAGTTGGTAGTGTCGCGGAGCACATATCTCGTTATTCCGATTATAATGCCCTTATGCACCGCAGGGGGTTCGTCGGAGGCATCGGAGTTGATGACTATAACATATTGCATATTAGTAATTTGGAGTCTTCGGATATGCAGTCGCGGGCTATCCGCAAACTCGATAGATTTGCTGCGGATGAGGCATCACATGCTACGGTGGTCGCTATGGTTGCGGGGGCGCGGCACAATATGCCCTCCGCGCTGCGTGAGGCCTATTCAGGTACGGGCATCGCCCATCTTCTGGCGGTGTCGGGACTACACCTTGGCATCGTGTTGATGGTTGTGACTACGTTGCTTATGCCGTTGCGACTTATTCATCGCGGACATCGTGTTGCGGCATTGCTCTCTATCGTGGCGATATGGCTCTATGTTACTATGAGTGGTGCTTCGCCCTCTGTTGTGCGTGCCGCTGTGATGCTATCTGTATTGCTACTTTCGCGTGCCGCCTCGGCGCACTATAATAGCATAAATGCACTCTCTGCTACGATCTTTGTTATGTTGGTTTACCGTCCCAATTACCTCTTTGACGTGAGTTTCCAGCTCTCCGTTGCAGCGGTTGCCAGTATCGTTGTGTGGGGTGTGCCTATGATGCGTGCTATGCGCTCATGGTCGTGGTTGGGTTCGCGCCTTGCTTCGCCGTTTGTCGTGGGAGTTGTTGCAACGCTATGGACACTGCCTATTATCTCATTGAGCTTCGGGGATATGCCTGTCGTAGGTGTGGCACTCACTCCATTTGTGTTGATATTCAGTTATATAGTCGTTATAGGTGGCGTGTTCGCGCTGATGCTGCCCAGTGGCCTCGGTATGCCCTTTGCCATGGCGGCAGAGTGGGCTGCGGGGATACAAAATAGGGTGGTAGAGTGGGCAGCAAGTCTGCCCTTCGCCTCAGTGGAGTATGCAATGCCCATGTGGGTTGTTGCGCTTGTATATCTGCTATACGCTGCTATTACAGCGTGCTATTGGGCTCAAAATCAAAAAAAAGTGATAACTTTGCCTCGTTATGATTACGATTAACGACCTCGATATACTGCGTACGGAGGAGGTGCGCTGTGCCATTAATGAAAATATAGAGCGCGACCCTGCGAAGATTGCTCTGAGCAAGGGTGTGCCACATGCAGCGCTTGTCGCTACGCAGGTGAAGTATTTGCAGCGTGCGCGCCGCAAACTGCCCATGCTGTACGACGCGCGATGTGTCATTCCGCCTCGTGCCTTCGAGCAGTGTTCAAGTCAGGAGAGTGCGCGACGTAAACCCCTGTCGGGAGGCTCGGTGCTGGATATGACCTGTGGCCTTGGTATAGATACCATGGCTCTCGCCGAGCGTTTCGAGCGTGTGGTGAGTATCGAGCGCGATGAGGCACTTGCCGAGGTTGTTCGATATAATATGTCGCTCCTGGGGTTTGATAATGTTGAGGTTGTCACAGCTTCGTCGGAGGAGTATGTGGCCTCTACTACGGAGCACTTCGATTGGGTATTTGTAGATCCTGACCGTCGCTCTGCCGATGGCAAGAAGATGGTGTGCATGGAGGATTGTTCGCCCAATGTGGTGGAGTTAATGCCCCGATTACGAGAGATTTCCGAGCGCGTAGCGATAAAGTTGTCCCCTATGTTCGACTGTGCCGAGGCATTCAGACTATGTAGCCCCGCGGAGGTCGAGGTGGTCTCTATGGGTGGCGAGTGCAAGGAGGTCAATGTATATACAAATGCCGAGCGTAATATGTTGCGCGTAGCGATTATTGGTGCTGGCGAGGGCGAGTGGTGCTTCGATGAGGCCTCTGTGCAGTCCGCCCCATGTGATGAGGTGTTTACACCCGATGGTTGGCGATATCTGCTTGTGCCAGATGTATCATTGCAAAAGGCGCGTGTGGCAATTACTGCATTATCACCCTACGCTGCGATATGGAGTAATAATGGCTATGCCTTTGCTCGCGAGCTGCCAGAGGTGGCGTTGCCCGCGCGCGTATTCGAGATAGAGAGCATAGAACCATATCGTCCCAAGGAGTTAAAGCGCAAGTGGAAGGGTGTGGGTGTTGAGATTATGAAGCGAGACACGCCGCTATCTATCGATAGTGTGCGTCGTGCAACATCGGCACGTGCGGGTATGGATAGGGTTGTGGCTCTGACAACTATCGGAGGCGATACGTGGGTTATCAATCTCAAGGCAGCCAATAAGAATTAGACGCCGTTTTGGTACGAAACTTTAGTATATCATCCATAAAAAGACTACAATCATGAAAATTGTAGATATGGTAAAGGGTAAGCTCAAAAATATTGAGCAACACATGCATTATAATCTGCTACATGTAGATGCAGCGGAGCATAGCTACTTTCGCAGGGGCTATCGTCTTGTCTATTATGCGTTGCGCGGCGTGAATGTGCACCGTACAATTGTCGATAGCGCAGCTTTGACGCTATATACACTTCTTGCGTTGGTGCCAATGTTGACGCTCGTGCTGCTTATTCTCGGACGTGTGGGCGTGGTGGAGAAGACCGTGCCGCTTATTTACAGCAGTTTGCCCGAAAAGTGGAGTGTGATATTTGATAATCTTCTTGCTGTGGCACGTGGCGCTGCCGAGAATATAGCCCCGGGCTTTTTGGCAATCGTGGGTGTCGCGATGCTTATATTCATGGTTTTCGCGCTCTTTAGCACTATCGAGAAGTCGTTTAACAGGGTGTTTGACGTCTCTGTCAAGCGCGGTTTCCTATACAGATACATTGCCTATATACTCATTGCGCTCTTTGTGCCTGCGTTGTTGCTCACGGCATTTACTGTTGCATACGATGTTCTTGCTGCGCTGGGCTTTGGTGATGGCATCAATAACTTTCTGGGCAGTCTGATATCCATCATCCTTGTGACCATAGCGACCATGCTGATGTATAAGAATCTGCCATACACAAATGTCGCGTGGCGCAATGCGCTGTATGCCGGTATCTTTGCGGGTGTGTCGCTCTCGCTATGGATGAAGGGCTATGTTTACTTCCAGCAGTTGATGACCTCGTTCAATGTTGTTTATGGTAGTTTGGCCGCCGTGCCACTCTTTATCATCTGGCTGCAGGTGTCGTGGAATATTGTTCTTGTGGGCTGTGAGTTGTGTGCCGTATGGCAATATAGACACCGCTACGAGAGTATCGATCGCAGACGTATCAGGGTAGCTCCCAAAAATGGAGACGCAACTAAGGTTGTTATTGTCGGTTCGGGTAATGTCGCTGAGGCATTTGCGCGTACGCTGAGTGGTGTCGATGGCATTGAACTTGTGCAGATTCTTGCGCGTAATTGCGAGCGAGGCATGGCTGTTGCAAAGGTTGGTGGGTGCGAGTGGATTGCTGATCCTGAGGAGCTTGTCGAGGCGGATATATACATAATCTCGGTTAGTGACCGCTCGGTGAAGAGTGTCGCCGAGTCGCTCAATGTCTCGGAGAGAGCAACCATTGTACATACGGCTGGTAGTGTGCCGATGAGTGTCATACCCAAGCGTAAGGGTGGCCGAGGAATTATCTACCCCTTGCAGAGCTTTACAAGTGGCAGAGAGGTGAACCTCGCAGATGTACCACTCTTTGTTGAGGCCGATAGCGAGGAGGTTAGCGAGCGATTGATGAACGTGGCTTCGATGGTTAGTTCGCGTGTGGAGTATGCCGATTCGGAGCGCCGACGTACCATTCACCTTGCGGGTGTCTTCGTAAATAACTTTGTAAATCATCTCTATGCTATGGGTGGTGATGTACTCGATCGTGAGGGTCTTGACTTTGATATGCTCAAGCCGTTGATTGCCGAGACAGCGTCCAAGGCGCTAGCAACGAATGACCCTCGTGTGGTGCAGACAGGACCTGCGGTGCGTGGCGATATGGAGGTTACGGAGCGACACATGGCGATGCTCGAGGATGACGAATGTAAACAACAGATATATAAACTGATAACTCAAAGTATATGGGAAACTTCAAAGAAGATATAGCGCGCGTTGAGGCTATAGTCCTTGATGTGGATGGTGTAATGACCGACGGAGGTATTATCCCCACTCCTGATGGCGACTTTATCCGTCGCTACAATGCAAAGGATGGTTATGCTATTGCTTCGGCACTGCGCGAGGGCCTAAAGGTGTGCGTGATATCGGGTGGTCGCGGAAAGATGCTGGAGAATCGCTTGACCATGCTCGGCGTAACGCGTATGTATCTGAACTGCATGGATAAAACCAAGGCAATGAGCGAGATTATCGCAGATTATAATCTCAACCCCGAGAATATGATATACATGGGCGATGATATCCCCGATCTGGAGTGTATGCGCATGGTGGGCATCCCAGTATGTCCTGCCGATGCCGCTATGGAGGTGGTCGAAGCATCGCGTTATGTCTCAGAATTTAACGGCGGTCATGGCGCAGTGCGCGATATCGTTGAGCAGGTGATGCGAGCCCAGGGCAAGTGGGCGAAAAATTTGAAGGGTGTGCTTGGTATCAATCACTAGTGGGGTGAATTGTTAGCTGCATAATTTTTACAGAAGGGGCTTTGCATTTGCAAGGCTCCTTCTGTTATTATGTTGTTGGCTCTTCGCGCACACAGGACCACCCATCTGCGTAATTCGACCATTCGTCCAAAATAAGTGTAATTTGTAACATTTCGTGGCTTAATATTTGTACCTTTGCATAATCTTGTCAAACTATGTTTGAATTTTACGTTAACTAAAAATATTTACAATGAAGACTTTGAACAACTTTATGAAAACGGCATGCCGTTTCGATTACGAGGCTCCAGCGCTGGAGGTCGTAAGTGTGGAGATTGAGCGAGGATTTGAGGTGAGCAACGAAGCGGGTTTTGATGGTCCCTCTTATGGTGAGGAGGATGTTGAATGGTAAATCCAATGTTTAACCAAAAAATGAGCAAAGAACAATGAAAAAGTTATGGAATTTGATGCTTGTTGCACTGGTTATGTTGGGTGCAGCAGCTTGTACTGAGAATAACGACTCAGTAGATGTAAAGGCGGAGGGTCTCTCATTCTACGCGGAGATCTCGAACGGCGCTACTCGTGCGGACCTCGCCTACGATGAGGAGACAAAGATGTGGAACACTGTATGGGAAGGCAACGAGACTATCGTTGTTAAGGATGCGGCTTCAAAGGCTTACATATTTGTGAACAGCGAGGCTGAGCCCTCAAAGTTTACATGTACTGAGGAGGGTGTTGGCGAGTTGCTTGGCAAGAGCGTAAACATCTCTATCGCAAACGCTGAGCAGTCGAAGGTTGGTAAGCAGGGTTTGACCGTATCGCTCGATGTTGAGGCCTTTGATAACACAAAGACTATCCAGCTCGAGGCAACAAACTCATTCTTGCGCTATACATACAATGGCGAGGGTAAGGTTGAACTTTCGTTGACATACGAGGGTGGTCAGGCATTCGTATATAACGAGGGTCAGACTTTTGACTCTGTTGAATTCGAGGGTGTTAAGGGTGAGAACTTTGTGTCGTTCAACGCACCTATGGAGAGTGCCGAGGCTCAGTTGTCATACTCAATCAATGGCGTAGAGTGCAAGCACGCGGCGATTAAAATCCACGCGGGTAAGATCTACAACCTCGGTACGCTCGCTATGCCTTATGAGGCTTCTGCATACTCTGTAGTTGGTACACACAACAACTGGACTGCGGGTAAGACTCCTATGTACATTGTTGGTGACTACGCTGTAGCTTATGACGTTGTGTTCAGCGGCGCAGAGAACAAGTTTAAGGTGTTGGGTAACGATAAGTGGCTAAGTTCTAATAATTTGACTCTTAATACATGGACTAAGCTTAGCACAGGTGCTGAGGATATCGCTATCGCAGCAGGTACATACGACATCTACTTCAACGAGGCTCGCACTATGTTGTGTGTTGTTGAGGCTGGCGCTACAGTTCCTGAGCTTCCAGTTATTGAGCCTATCGTATGGTCGTTGGCTGGCTCATTTAATAGCTGGGGTGATACACTTATGGCTGCTACTGACGCCGCAAATCTCTTTGTTGCTAAGGGTGTAGAACTTAAGTCTGGTGACGAGATCAAGGTTAAGGACTCGAAGTCTTGGGAGACAAGCTATGGCGGTGGTATCAATAACCTTGAGGCTAACAAGTGGATGAAGGCATACTTCAATGGTTCGAATGTCGTTGTTGCCAAGAGTGGTAAGTACGATGTATATTTTGAGTATGCCGAGGGCGCTGAGTATAGCAAGCTCTACCTTGTTGAGGCAGATGGCGACTACACAGCTGCTGTGGAGCAGACAGCCAACGGAACCCTTGTGCCTGATGGTGGCGACGAGCCCGACCAGCCCGTTGTAATTCCTGGCGTAGCTTCTGAGTGGGCACTTGTAGGTGTGTTTAGTTCATGGGCTGATAAGACTATGCTTACCACGTCTGATGCTAATGTCGTTGTGTTGCAGAGTGTGACTATGAAGGCTGCTGAGGGCTTCCTTGTGCGTAAGCCTTCAACTGAGTGGAATGATAAATATGGTGCTGGTAATGTCAACTACTTGAAGACAAACCACTTCATCACAACATCGAAGGGTGGAGCTGATATGTGTCTTGAGGCAGACGGTACATACGATATCTACTTCAACACATCTACAAAGGTTATCTACATTATGGCGGCTGGCGTTGATTACACAACAGCTACAAAGCAGACTGTAAATGGTGAGGAGCCTAAGCAGGAGGAACCAGAGGTGACTGAGAAGGTTGTTTACCTCAAGCCTAACAGCAACTGGACTCAGTCTAATGCTCGCTTTGCTGCTTACTTCTTTGGTGGAGCTACTGGTGAGAAATGGGTTAGCATGACTGCGGTGGGTGATGGCACTTATGAGGCGCACCTCCCCGAGGGTTACGACTATGGTTGTAACATCATCTTCTGTCGTATGAACCCATCTACTACGGCTAACAACTGGAATAATAAGTGGAATCAGACATCTGACCTCAAGACTCCAACCGACGGTAAGAACCTCTATACCGTTAAGTCTGGAACTTGGGATAAGGGTGGCGGTACTTGGTCTGTAAAGTAATCGAGACTCTATCACAGTAACAAAATCTGCTCGGTGCATCTGCATCGGGCAGTTTTTTATTTAGAGGGGCTTGGGAAGGTTGTTGTTAGGAAGAATAAGGAGAATAAGGAATTTAAGGGGCTCGGGCCCCCGTCTCGCGAACTTTCCTAAATTCCCCTCTCTAACCACAAAAAAAAGATGCTGCCACTTAGGGACAGCATCCGTTAGCACTCCAGTGTGGAGTTAGTTCTACTAGTGGCAACCGTTGCAGTCGCAACCATCGCCGCACTCGTGGTCGCCGCAACCGCCACCGCAGTCACCGCAGCTGCAACCGCCGCCCATGAACTTAGCGAGATCCTCAGGCTGTGTGTCGCGTACGTCAACTACTGTAACCTCGAAGTTAAGGGTCTTGCCAGCCATAGGGTGGTTGAAGTCCATCATTACGGTCTCCTCCTTAACCTCCTTAACGAGACCCATCATGTGCTGACCATCTGCTGTAGCCATAGGAATCTGGCTGCCTACGAAGAGGATGTCCTCTGCAACCTTGCCATCCATCATGAATACGGTCTTTGGCAACTCAACGATAGCCTCAGCGATAACCTCGCCGTAACCATCCTTAGCCTCGAGTGTGAATGCTACAGACTCACCGGGCTCCTTGCCCATGATAGCCTCCTCGAACTTAGGCAACAACATGCCCATGCCGCAAATAAACTCCAAAGGCTGACCAGGCTGTGACTGATCTGCAATCTGACCATCTACAGTGAGTTTGTAATCTACGCTCACCATCTTATTCTGCTCTACTTTCATGTTTTTTATAGTTTAATAGTTATTTTGCTTTGAAATTTCCGGATGCAAAGATAACTACTTAGAGGTTAGTTGCCAAATTTATGCCCCAAATTTTCTATCAATCTTCCGAATAGCTCTATAAACAGACTCAATTGAGCAAAAAATAAGAGCCTCTATTTATATATATAATATAGGTATAGGCGAAAAAAGGGGGTATATACTAAAAAAATGAGGGGATAAGTGAAAAAAAATGGTAATTGTGTTTCTCTATTTGCAAATTAGTTGTATATTTGCACTCGATTTTACGACAAAACCCATGAAAATGGGGTCGAAAAGTTCTTTGAGAGAGTAAAAGTGAATTTTTTTTGAAAAAAGTTTGCAAAAAGTTTGCAGATTAAAAAAAAGTTCTTACCTTTGCACCCGTTATGAGAAACAAACGCCGATGTAGCTCAGTTGGCCAGAGCAGCTGATTTGTAATCAGCTGGTCGGGGGTTCGAATCCCTCCATCGGCTCTAAGGTTTCGGGAACGAGGCTTGAAATATTGGGAAGATACCAGAGTGGCCAAATGGGGCAGACTGTAAATCTGCTGGCGCACGCCTTCGGTGGTTCGAATCCATCTCTTCCCACGAAATGAAACGACGCCGTCGGAGATGCAAAGAAGTCACTCAATAGGGAGTGGGGCATGCTCTGAACGGTGTATTTTTGCGGAAGTAGCTCAGTTGATAGAGCAGTAGCCTTCCAAGCTACGGGTCGCGAGTTTGAGCCTCGTCTTCCGCTC
>JAEIGA010006990.1_pt1 | contig 17162 bp, 18 predicted proteins | sample 9270691 | NCBI WGS metagenome assembly JAEIGA01 (sample SAMN17057246, study PRJNA624740) | gut metagenome | biome: biome; isolation source: fecal sample | host: Bos grunniens | place: China: Xizang | collected 2019 | reverse complement strand
GTTAATTACTTACGGATACCTAGAACAGTTTGTTTCAAACAAAAATCTTAGAACAGAAAACAAATATCGCTTCAGCAGTAAGTGGAGAGATAGAAACCAAGACTTTATTACTCAAATAATTGAAAGCCGTAAGCCAAATAAATAACATTACCTATGGTAATAATATATTATATGTGTCTACTAATTAGACAACATTTAGTCTTAAAAATGGCTAAAGCTATTACAAAAGGTATTTATTTAGCCGGTTTATCCTATAATCATGCCGCTTCCATAACTACAACATTTAATTGGAACTTCGAAGAAGAAAAGGTACATGACAATAATTTATAGAGAAAAATAAAAAACCATATAAATGGTTTTTTATTTTTCTAAAATTTCAAGGAGTCTCTCTAAATCCTCATTGGAGAAAAATTCTATTTCTATCTTCCCACGCTTATTATTCTGTTTAATATTAACTGTTGTACCGAAACGTTCTCTTAATTGATTTTCTCTTTCCTGAATAAATATATCCTTAGCAGGGACTTTTTTTGTTTCACGTGGAACACTTTCATTCAAACCTTGAATGATCCCCTCTAATTGCCTAACATTAAGATTTTCCTTGATTACTTTATCAGCCAGAGGTTTAATATCTTTTTTTGATTTCAGGCTTAACAATGCTCTCCCATGTCCCATTGATAATTTTCCTTGAGAAATATAATCCTGAATCAATGCAGGCAATGCTAACAATCGAATATGATTGGCTATATGAGGTCGGCTTTTCCCCATTCTTTTCGCCAATTCTTCTTGAGTGATATCAAGATTTCTCAATAATGATTGATAAGCAGCACCCTCCTCTACTGGATTTAAATCTTCTCTTTGAAGATTTTCCAATAAAGCAAGTTCCATCATTTGTCGATCATCAAATTCACGAACTACAGCAGGCACAGTTTTCATTTTTGCTTCTTTAGCAGCACGAAAGCGCCTTTCTCCAGCCACTATTTCATAGCCTTTAATACTGCTTTTCCGTACAATCAGAGGCTGTAAAATTCCATGTTGAAGAATTGAGTTCTTTAATTCTTCAATAGCTTCAGGCTGAAAAGATTTCCTTGGTTGATATGGATTTGGCCGCAAATTTTTAAGCGCAATCTCTTGTACCACTTCTTCTTTGCTGACTTCCATGTTAGCAATAAGGGCATCAAGACCTTTCCCCAATCCCTTACCCATTTGCAACCACTTCCTTTGCCAAATCTAAATATACTTCCGCTCCACGTGACTTTGGATCATAAATAATAATCGGCTCACCATGGCTTGGTGCTTCACTTAAACGTACGGTACGTGGAATGATCGTTTTATATACTTTATCCTGAAAGTACTTCTTAACCTCATCTATGACTTGTATACCCAGGTTTGTCCGGGCATCTAGCATGGTTAATAATACTCCCTCTATTTTTAAATCATGGTTTAAATGTTTCTGGACTAATCTAACCGTATTAAGTAATTGACTGAGGCCTTCAAGGGCGTAGTATTCACATTGCACAGGTATAAGCACAGCATCAGATGCTGTAAGGGAATTTAGAGTTAATAAACCTAAAGATGGAGGGCAATCAATAATAATATAATCATACTCATTAACGACTGCTTCTAACGCTCTTTTCAAGCGTACTTCTCTGGATATGGTAGGAACCAATTCTATTTCAGCACCTGCAAGTTGAATAGTAGCCGGTATGACATCTAAGTTTTCAACTTTCGTTGCCTTAATAACATCTGCAACATCCACATCATCAATAAGTACATCATAAATGCATTGTTCAACATCAGCCTTCTCTATCCCTACTCCACTGGTCGCATTTCCTTGTGGATCAACATCGACTAGCAAAACTTTCTTTCCTATGTACGCCAAGCAGGCCCCCAAATTAACTGAGGTTGTTGTTTTACCAACTCCTCCTTTTTGGTTTGCAATAGATATTACTTTTCCCATGTTGTCACCTGCCTCACTTTACATTCAGACTTATAACGTTTCTATTTTAACATGTTTCTATTTTTCAAAGTTCATATATTTAAAATTATCACACAGAAAGTATCGATTTTTGTAAAAAGTTTTGATTATATAAAAAAAACTGGCAACCTATCGGATTGCCAAGTTATCAATTAATCAAACTATTATTTCCTCTTTTTCGGAATACGGATTGTAATTTGATAAAAATCATCAAACTCTGTTTCCTCTGAGTCTAAGTTAATTCCATTATCCTTAACCATGCTCATTGATTGACGGATAGTATTTACCGCTATGCGCATATCCTTACTGAATGCTTTTCGGATGGCACGAGGCTTTTTGTCTTCATCAGCTGAAAGCAGTTTGTTGACTCGTTCCTCTGTCTGCTTCACATTCAGTCCTTTATCAATAATTTCTTCGACAAGCTTCGCCTGTTTTTCAGGATCTTTTAATGGGATTAAGGAGCGTGCATGTCTTTCTGTGATTGCCTTTTGCATGACCGCATTTTGAACCACCTGCGGCAATTTAAGTAAACGGATTTTATTGGCAACCGTAGATTGTCCTATTCCAAGCCTGTTTGCAAGACCTTCCTGGGTCAATTGATGCAGTTCAATTAATTTACTGTATGCCACAGCTTCTTCAATGGGAGATAATTCCTCACGTTGAAGGTTCTCTATTAAAGCTACAGATGCTGTTTCAGTGTCTGAGAGATTATTAATAATAGCAGGAATTTTATCCCAACCTAATTTACTTATGGCTCGGTATCGACGTTCACCGGCAATTATTTCAAATTGTCCATCATGAATCTCTCTGACAACAATAGGTTGAATTATTCCATGCGTTTCTATAGTTAAAGCAAGTTCTTCAATTTTCTCATCATCAAAAATACTTCTTGGCTGAAAACGATTTGGTACAATTGAAGAAATAGGCAATTTATGGATTTCGTCATGGTTTATTTCTTCTTTTTCCGTCTCAATTTCCGATTCCCTGTCAATATTTTGTTCTTTATCTCCAAGTCCAAAAAAACGTGAAAAAGGATGTTTTGTCATCCCTACACCACCTTTAAAAAACTTCCAACTAGCTTAATCATTGGCAAAAATCATATTTAAATAAGTTCAGATTGTCTCATTTTTTGGTAATAGCTATCTTTATTATACCGTTTTTTAGAATATCCGTCTCAATAAAGTTTACTCTAATGGCTGCTTATTTGGTGTTCCCGGTTTTCGTGGATATTTTTTTGGCGTTTCTTTTACTTTATCTATTAAGATAATATGACGTTTGCTGTCTTCCTTTGGCAGTTGGAAATAAAAGTCCTGATCCATTTTACCACCTAAAATTGTCAACGCCTTTTTTCCTGCCAATACTTCATCATCAGCACCGGCACCTTTTAAAGCGATAAATTTGCCTCCTTTTTTTACTAATGGAAGGCATAACTCGCTTAAAACCGATAATCTGGCAACTGCTCTAGCCGTAACATAATCATACTGTTCCCGGTGTGCTGCTAATTTCCCGAATGTTTCTGCACGATCATGATATAAACTGACATCCTGTAAACCCAGCTCATCTGTTAAGGTTTTTAAAAAGGTAATCCGCTTATTTAAAGAATCTACAATAGACAATTTTATAGATGGAAAGCAAATCTTTAGTGGTATACTGGGAAACCCTGCTCCCGCTCCAACATCACATAAAGAAAGATCCTGATTAAAATCAATAAAGAAAGATGGTGAGATGGAATCATAGAAATGTTTCAAATAAACCTCTTCTTTATCCGTAATAGCTGTCAGATTTACTTTTTCATTCCATTCTACCAAAAGTTTAAAATACGTTTCGAATTGGTCAAGCTGAGAGGAAGAAAGAACAATTCCCTTCTCCTCTAATGCATGTTTAAATTCTGATATGTTCATTTATTTACCTCTTAATTTTGGGGTATTTTTGCAATTTTCCCTTGTTCAATATAAACAAGCAAGATAGAAATATCAGCTGGGTTAACACCTGATATACGTGAAGCCTGGGCCATAGATAATGGACGAACCTGTTTTAATTTCTGACGTGCTTCAGAAGCAAGCCCTGTAATAGCGTCATAATCAATTAAATCAGGGATTCTTTTGTTTTCCATTTTCTTCAGTTTTTCTACTTGCTGAATCGACTTTTCAATATAACCCTCATATTTAACCTGTATTTCTACCTGCTCTGCTACATCCTCAGGAACTTCACTCTCTGCAGGAATCAATTGGCTGATATGTTTGTACGATAATTCTGTCCTTCTAAGCAGGTCATTGCCGCGAATGCCATCCTTTAGTTCACTGCTTCCCCATTCTCTTAAATAAGATTGGGTAGTTTCATTTGGTTTAATGATGGTAGCAGCCAGCCTTTCGGTTTCATTCTGAATAGCTTGCTTTTTAGTCAAGAAGCGTTCATAACGGTCCTCACTGATCAATCCAATGCGATGACCTATTTCTGTTAATCTCAGGTCTGCATTATCATGTCTCAGCAATAAACGATATTCAGCACGGGATGTAAGCAATCTGTATGGCTCATTCGTTCCCTTCGTAACCAGGTCATCAATCAGAACCCCAATATAGGCATCCGAACGGCTCAGAATAATCTCCTCTTCATTCAGAGCCCTGCGGCCTGCATTGATCCCAGCCATTAGCCCCTGTCCAGCAGCTTCTTCATAACCTGATGTACCATTAATTTGGCCAGCAGTATATAAGTTTTTAATCTTTTTTGTTTCTAAGGTTGGCCAGAGCTGTGTTGGTACGATAGCATCATACTCAATTGCATAGCCAGCCCGCATCATCTGTACATTTTCGAGTCCCGGTATGGTTGCCAGGATTTCCTTTTGAACATCTTCCGGCAAACTTGTTGAAAGCCCTTGTACATATACTTCATTCGTGTCTCTGCCTTCCGGTTCAAGGAAGATTTGATGGCGTGGCTTATCATTAAAACGAACTACTTTATCTTCTATTGATGGACAGTAACGCGGTCCAGTACCCTTAATCATTCCAGAATACATAGGAGAGCGATGTAAATTATTATCGATAATCGTATGTGTTCCTTCATTTGTGTATGTCAGCCAACATGGCAACTGATCCGTAATATAGGTCGTTGTCTCATAGGAAAATGCCCTTGGTACATCGTCCCCAGGTTGTATTTCAGTTTTATTGTAATCAATTGTATCACCGTTCACTCTCGGTGGTGTACCTGTTTTAAAACGGACTAAATCTAATCCAAGCTCTTCAAGGTGTTCAGATAGCTTGATGGATGGTTGTTGATTATTTGGACCGCTGGAGTATTTTAATTCTCCTAAAATAATTTCTCCGCGTAAAAAAGTACCTGTTGTAATAACAACTGCTTTTGAATGATAGATAGCCCCTGTCTGTGTAATAACGCCCTTACATTCCCCATCCTCAATAAGTAAGCGATCAACCATCCCTTGCATGAGGGTTAGATTCTTTTCATTTTCGAGCGTTTTTTTCATTTCGTTCTGATAGGCGAATTTATCTGCCTGTGCTCTTAACGCACGCACAGCTGGTCCCTTACCGGTATTGAGCATTCTCATTTGAATATGGGTCTTATCAATATTTTTACCCATTTCTCCACCAAGAGCATCAATCTCTCTGACTACGATCCCTTTTGCAGGACCACCAACTGATGGATTACAGGGCATAAATGCAACCATATCCAAATTTATTGTTAATACAAGTGTTTTAGCCCCTTGTCTGGCAGCAGCAAGACCTGCTTCACTTCCCGCATGACCTGCTCCTATTACTATTACATCATATTCACCAGCATGATATGCCATTGTTTTACCTCCTTATTTCCCAAGACAAAACTGCGAAAACAACTGATTGATTAAACTCTCATGGACACTTTCTCCAATAACTTCCCCTAATAGTTCCCATGACTTTGTTAAATCGATTTGAACCAGATCAATTGGTACACCGGCATTAATGCCATCCAGTGCATCATCAATTGCCTGTTTTGCTTTATTCAAAAGGGCTATATGACGTGAATTAGATACATATGTCGCATCGCCGGAATTTAAATTTCCCTCAAAGAAAAGTCCAGAAATAGCTTCCTCTAAGTCATCTACACCTTTATCCTCTTTTAGCGATGTTAAAATAATCGAATAGTTCTTTGCAACAGCTTTAACTTTATCAATTTCAAGCTTTCCAGGAAGATCTGTTTTGTTAATAAGCACAATGACATCCATCCCATTGACAGCTTCAAACAAACGTTGGTCTTCTTCTGTAAATTCTTCTGCATGATTTAGCACAAGAAGTATTAAATCTGCTTTCTTTAATACCTCTCTGGAACGTTCCACTCCGATACGCTCTACTATATCTTCTGTTTCACGTATTCCGGCAGTATCCACCAAACGAAGCGGTACTCCCCTTACATTAACATATTCTTCAATGACATCCCTTGTGGTTCCTGGAATATCTGTAACAATTGCTTTATTTTCCTGTACCAAACTATTTAATAAGGAAGACTTTCCTACGTTAGGTCTGCCGACAATTACGGTTGAAATACCTTCTCTTAAAATTTTCCCCTGATGACTGGTTTGTAGTAATTTTTCAATTTCCCCACTGACATATTCACAGCGTTCCTTAAATAAGTGGTGAGTCATTTCCTCCACATCATCATATTCAGGGTAATCTATATTAACCTCCACCTGAGCTAGTGTTTCAAGGATATCCTGGCGCAATTTCTTTATCAATCTTGACAGTTTACCTTCAACTTGCCCTAAAGCTACATTCATCGCTTTATCTGTCTTCGCTCTGATTAAATCCATTACAGCTTCCGCTTGAGACAAATCAATCCGTCCATTTAAAAACGCTCTTTTTGTAAACTCTCCAGGCTCGGCTAAAGTAGCTCCCTGCCTTAAGATAAGCTGAAGTACTCTATTCACGGAAACTAAACCGCCATGGCAATTAATTTCGACTATATCTTCACGAGTAAATGTATTTGGAGCTTTTAAAACGGTCACCATTACTTCTTCTATAATGGTATTCGTTTTAGGATCTATGATATTTCCATAGTGTATCGTATGACTTGGCACATCAGTCAATCTCTTCCCTTTAGGGCTCCGATAAACAGAGTCTGCGATACTTATTGCCTCATCTCCGCTAATACGAACAATTCCGATTGCTCCCTCTCCCATCGGAGTTGATATCGCAGCAATTGTATCAAAATCCATGAACTATACTCCTTTCATAACAAAATTAAAAATCTATAATAATCGACGCATACCATTGTACCCGCCGCTCTTATCCACAATCACTAAAATGCAGTACGTATAATTTTAACTTATCCACATGTGAATAACAAGAATCTAAGCACATTCTTCCTTTTAGATATAAATTATAGAGCTAAATTGTGAAATCGGTTCTTCTATTTGTAAGCTTATATCTACTTTGCCCTAATACACTCGTTTAGATATCAGGATAGTCCAGTTCTTTTAATTATTAAAAACCGATAAATTCAATCAATTATAACTGGAAGCATTCAAAAAAAAATCTCCGAAATCATTCGGAGATTTTTTTCACGCTATTTATTTGGCGAAATCACGATATGACGATGTGGTTCAGTACCAGCAGAGTATGTTTTGACTTTTTTATTATTCATCAGCGCCGTATGAATCACTTTTCTTTCAAATGAAGGCATAGGCTCCAATGAAACTTCTTTTTTTGTGTAGATAGCTTTATTAGCCATTTTTTCCGAAAGATTAACTAAAGCTTCATTTCTTCGGCTCCGGTAATCCTCTGCATCGAGCATGATCGTTAGATATTGGGTAGAGTTCTTATTTACTACCAGCTGAGTCAGGTATTGAAGGGAATTTAATGTTTGTCCCCTTTTTCCAATCAGCATGGCTATTTTCTCACCAGATAACTCAAATGTAACAACTTTGCCTTCTTGCTTATGATGAACATGTACCTCTGCACCCATTTTTTCTGCTACATTCTCGATGAATTGCTTTGCTTCTGCTAACGGATCATGCTTTACAGTCACCTTAACGATAGCCGGTCTTGAGCCAAACAGGCCTAAAAAACCTTTTTTTCCTTCATCTACAACTTGGATTTCAGTCTTTTCCTTCATTGTATTTAATTCTTTAAGAGCAGATTCAACAGCTTCATTAACTGTTTGGGCTGTAGCGGTTACTTGTTTCACTTTTTCTTACCTCCGGCTTTTACATTTGATTTATCGGCTTTTGCTTGCTTTAAATCAGGCCCTTTAATGAAGTAAGTTTGGGCAATCGAGAAAATATTACCAACAACCCAGTATAAAGATAGTGCTGCCGGGAAGTTAATTGCGAACACAATAATCATAATCGGCATAATATATAGCATCATTTGCATAGTTGGATTATCATCCTGTCCAACCATGGATATTTTTTGTTGAATAAAGGTTGTTGCACCTGCAATTAGCGGAAGGATAAAGTATGGATCCTTGTCGCCTAAATCAAACCATAGGAAACTATGATTAGCAATTTCAGTTGTTCTCATAATTGCGTGATAGAATGCAATTAAAATCGGCATTTGAACAAAAATCGGCAAACATCCTGCCAATGGGTTTACCCCATGTTTTTGGAACAAAGCCATTGTTTCCTGCTGCAGTTTTTGTTGAGTTTCAGCATCCTTAGAGCTGTATTTCTCTTTCAATCTATTCATTTCCGGTTGAATAGCCTGCATCGCTTTTGTACTTTTAATTTGTTTAATCATCAATGGTAAAATCAATAATCTAACCATAATTGTGACCAGAATAATCGATATCCCATATTTATTACCTAATAACTCAGCCACTTTGATTATCAGCCAGGAAAGCGGATAAACAAAGTATTGATTCCAGATACCAGTACTTTCTGAATCTATTGGTTGATTGACTTCACTACATCCTGATAGAACAGCAATGAGAAAAACAACCGAACCAAAGAGAAGCATATGTTTCTTCTTCAAGCCTTATTTCCTCCTAACTACTTAAGAGGCATTAATACCTCTTATATGCCAATGAATGTATTTTAACATCTTTTAGATGTCTACGCCTAAATGTTTTAGGCTTTTTTATAACAGAAAACCTACACTACATTTTTCTCAAGACGCCAGCACGCTTTAATACATGGATTAGACTTGCTTTCGATTCATGGAAGTCCATTTCTGAGGTCGGTTTTCTTGCAACAATGATGTAATCATTCCCCTTCATGATTCGATCTTCAAGCTCTAAAAAGGATTGCCTTACATAACGTTTAACACGATTCCGTGTCACTGCATTGCCAATTTTCTTACTCACTGAAAGACCCAGACGAAAGTTTGTCTGTTCCTTCTTCTTTAATACGTAAATAACAAATTGCCTGTTCGCAAAAGATTTACCTTTTTTAAATACTTCCTGGAAATCCTGATTCTTTTTAATCCTGCGCTCTTTGTTCATATATCCACCTGCACCTAACACATACGTTCAACTTTTAAATGGGTTTCGATTTATTTCTAATCCCATTATATTTCCATTGTACATCATTAACAAATTTACGCATTATTAAAACGCCAATCTGTATATAACTTTGATTTTATTTCTCATCTTAATCATTAAAAAACGCTATAAGCTTAAAAAAAGACCACTGAAATGGTCAGTGGTCTAGGCAGATAATACTTTTCTTCCTTTACGACGACGAGCTGCAAGAACACGACGTCCGTTTTTTGTGCTCATGCGGGCACGGAACCCATGAACTTTGCTGTGTTTACGTTTATTTGGTTGGTACGTTCTTTTCATATTAGTACACCTCCCTGAGGATTACAGTTAAAGACAGTCTTTACAATTATATAGATGGTAATACGTAATTGTCAACTTATACTTTCAAACATTAAAAACTACCTCCAGATTTACAAATAAATAAATTTATATGGATCGCTTAAATTTCATTTTTAAAATTTACCTTGTTCTCTATGGATAGGTTGTGGATAATTAAATTATCACTATTTAACAATCCACACCCCTTTTCGACAGGTTTTGCACAAACACACTTCTTGTGGAAAACTTTCATCCCCATTCACTGAGTCTTGTGGATAAATAACAAAAAACGTTGCAACTCAAGCAAATTTTTGATATCATATTTTTTGTTTTCATTCTTAATAACTTATCCACATAAATAATTATCCACAGATTGTTAATAAGCTGTGGATAGGATTTTACACAGGAGCGTATAACTTTGTCCACAGGAAGTGGATATTGTCGAAAATCTATATCCCCCATAATGTTCCTTATACATTGTTATTTATATTTATACATTTCCTATTTATATTGTTTTAATTCAAGTTTATTGTGGTTTGGCTGTCTTTGAAGGAGGATTGACGAGTGAAAAATATAGATGAGCTATGGAAGCACTCATTATCAATATTAGAAAAGAAAATAAGCAAGCCAAGCTTTGAAACCTGGCTGAAGTCTACAAAAGCTTATTCTTTAAAAAAGGATACACTCACAGTAATTGCGCCAAACGAGTTTGCCCGTGATTGGCTTGAGGAACGTTACTCAGATGTAATAGGTGAGGTTTTATACGAAACTACAGGCGAACAACTGGAAGTTAAATTCATTATTCCTCATAACCAAAAGGAAGAAGACTATGATTTACCAGCTCCAGCCAAAAGGGTCAGAAAATCAGATGATGATCAGCATGAGATACCTCAAACCTTATTAATACCAAAGTATACTTTTGATACTTTCGTTATTGGTTCCGGCAACCGTTTTGCCCATGCAGCATCCTTGGCTGTAGCGGAAGCTCCGGCTAAAGCCTATAATCCTCTATTTATTTATGGAGGAGTTGGGCTGGGTAAAACGCATTTAATGCATGCTATCGGCCATTACGTATTGGAGCACAACCCATCGGCTAAAGTGGTTTATTTGTCATCTGAGAAATTTACAAATGAATTTATTAATTCAATCCGAGATAACCGTGCTGAAGATTTCCGTAATAAGTACCGGAATGTCGATGTACTGCTAATTGATGATATTCAATTTTTAGCTGGAAAAGAATCGACTCAGGAGGAATTTTTCCACACGTTTAATGCACTCCACGAGGAAAGTAAACAAATCGTTATTTCAAGCGATCGTCCTCCGAAAGAGATTCCGACTCTAGAAGATCGGTTGCGGTCTCGTTTTGAATGGGGTCTGATTACTGATATTACGCCACCAGATCTTGAAACAAGGATTGCGATCCTGAGGAAAAAGGCAAAAGCTGAACGACTGGATATTTCGAATGAAGTCATGATTTATATAGCCAACCAAATCGATTCCAATATTCGTGAGCTCGAAGGAGCCCTGATAAGAGTCGTAGCCTACTCATCCTTGATAAATAAGGATATTAACGCTGATTTAGCTGCTGAAGCTTTAAAGGATATCATTCCGAATTCAAAACCAAAAATTATCGCTATATCGGATATTCAGAGGACAGTTGGAGAATACTTTAATGTAAAATTAGATGATTTTAAAGCTAAAAAACGGACAAAGTCAGTTGCCTTCCCTAGGCAGATTGCTATGTATTTGTCCAGAGAGCTGACTGACTCTTCTTTGCCAAAGATAGGGGAAGAATTTGGCGGACGTGACCATACAACCGTTATACATGCACATGAAAAAATATCTAAGCTATTACAAGTCGATTCTCAGCTACAGGATCATATTAAGGAAATTACTTTAAAACTTAACAATCACTGATCAACGAAGCAGTTACTAACTGTTGATAATCAATTAAGTTGCTATCAAGATTACTCACAGTCTGTCCACATGTGGATAGACTGTTTTTCAGTCAAATAATAGAGTTATCCACATTTCCACAGGCCCTACTATTACTTCTTCTTTTATTTTTATAAATAAATTAATAAATATGTATCTAAAATCAATCATCATACTGGGAGGATTACTTATGAAAATTACGATTCAGCGCGACCGTTTGGTCCAAAGCGTTACGGATGTTCTTAAAGCGGTATCAACCCGTACTACGATACCAATTCTTACTGGAATAAAAATTAAAGCAAATGAAGAAGGGGTCACCCTAACAGGTAGTGATTCTGATATCTCTATTGAATCATTCATTCCAGCAGAAGAAGAAGGCAATGAATTAGTTGAAATTAAAGAGTCTGGATCAATCGTTTTACCGGCTCGTTTCTTTGCTGAAATCGTAAAAAAACTTCCAGAAAGCACAGTTGATTTGGAAGTATATGCACATCTGCAAACCATTATTCGTTCAGGAAAGGCTGAATATAAGCTAAACGGATTAAATGCTGAAGATTATCCACAGCTTCCTCAAATGGAAGAACAGCATATGTATTCTATGCCAATTGATTTATTAAAAAATATTATCCGTCAAACTATTTTTGCAGTGTCCACCTCAGAAACACGCCCTGTGTTGACAGGTGTAAACTGGCGTATAGAAGATGGGCAATTAATCTGTATTGCAACAGATAGCCATCGTTTGGCTATGAGAAAAACGGTGATTAATGGGAATGGAGATAGCTACAGTGTAGTCGTCCCTGGAAAGAGCTTAAGTGAATTAAGTAAAATCCTCGATGACACGGATGAAGAAATTAAAATTATATTTACAGAAAATCAGGTACTGTTTAAATCAAAAAACCTATTATTCTTCTCCAGATTATTAGAGGGTAATTATCCAGATACTTCTCGATTAATACCGAACGAAAGCAAAACTGATGTTAGAATAAATACAAAGGAACTCCTTCATGCCATTGATCGTGCTTCCTTATTGGCGAGAGAAAGCAGAAATAATGTTGTTAAGCTTTCTACAATGGGAAATTCCTATATTGAAATTTCATCTCATACTCCAGAAGTTGGTACAGTAACAGAGGAAATCGTTACTCAAACAATTGAGGGAGAGGAATTAAAAATATCCTTTAGTGCGAAATATATGATGGATGCACTTAAAGCCTTGAATGTAACAGAAGTAACTATTAATTTTACTGGGGCAATGAGACCATTTGTTCTTAAAGGTGTAGATGACGATAGTATGCTGCAGTTAATACTGCCTGTTAGAACATATTGATTTAAAAATTTTTGAGAACCTGTTTTTGGATATGCATCGAAACAGGTTCTTTTTGTGCAAAACCAAATTTTTTAGTAAAATAAACTTTTAGAGACTTTTACAGGTGGGATTATTATGATGGAATCAATACGTATTCAAACCGAGTATATTACCCTCGGGCAATTTTTAAAATTAGCGAGTATTATCGACTCTGGCGGGAACGCAAAATGGTTTCTTTCAGAATATGAGGTATACGTAAACGGTGAACTGGATGTTCGCAGAGGCAGAAAGCTCCGGGTTGGAGACCGTATTGAAATCCCGGATGTCGGTTCCTATATTATTACGGATTAAAGTAAAGGATCTAAAGATATGTATCTTGAAAAGATTAGTCTTCAACATTATAGAAACTATGAAAGTCTGACCGCCGAATTTGAAAATAAGGTGAATGTTATACTGGGAGAAAATGCTCAGGGGAAAACAAATGTGATGGAAGCGATGTATGTACTGGCTATGGCTAAATCACACCGCACCTCCAATGATAAAGATCTTATTCGATGGGACCAGGAATATGCTAAAATAGAAGGAAGAGTACTGAAAAACAGAGGACCTCTTCCTATGGAATTGATTATTTCCAAAAAAGGTAAAAAAGCTAAAAGTAATCATTTGGAGCAAAAGCGTTTGAGCCAGTATATCGGCAATATGAATGTAATTATGTTTGCTCCGGAGGACTTAAACCTGGTGAAGGGCAGCCCTTTAATCAGAAGACGCTTTATAGATATGGAAATAGGACAAGTATCGCCTGTTTATTTACATGATATAAACCAATACCAAAAGATTCTTAATCAGCGTAATGCATTTTTGAGGCAGGCACAGCTGAGCAAAAAAGCTGACGATGCTATGCTTGCAGTTCTAAATGATCAATTCATTCATTATGCTGCAAGAATTCTTTTGAAGAGGTTTGAGTTCCTTGAATTGCTTAAGAATTGGGCAAAACCTATCCATAAAGGCATTTCTAGAGGTCTGGAAACGCTGGATATTCAATATAAACCATCCATAGAGGTATCAGAATCTATGGACTTGTCGAAAATAGTAGAAAGATTTCAGGAAAAATTTGATAAAATAAGTATTAGAGAAAAAGAACGTGGAACAACATTAGTTGGTCCGCATAGAGATGACCTGCAATTCTTCGTAAATGGTCATGATGTACAAACATTCGGGTCGCAAGGCCAGCAAAGAACAACAGCCTTATCCTTAAAATTAGCTGAAATTGAGCTGATCCATTCAGAAATTAACGAATATCCAATTCTTTTGCTTGATGATGTTTTATCTGAACTGGATGATTACAGACAATCGCATTTGTTAAATACCATTCAAGGTAAGGTACAAACCTTTGTAACGACTACAAGTGTAGACGGAATCGATCATCAAACATTGAGAGAAGCTGCAACCTTTCAAGTGAAAAGCGGAACAATGTCCAGATTGAAATGAGGTGGTTAAGATGTATCTTCATGTCGGAAACGATACTGTAATTAAGACTAGTGAACTAGTTACGGCGCTTGATGCCAAAATGCTATCAGATTCACCTGTATTACAGAAATTTTTAGATGAAAATAAAGTTATTGATCTGGCTGAAGGTAATACAAAATCAATTGTGGTTACAGTTCATCACATCTATCTCTCACCGATTGGACTAACTGCTTTGAAAAGGAAATCTGCAAAGATGTCTACGTTGTAACACAATCGATAAGATACGAAATAAATGCATGAAAAGTGTAGGTGAAATGGTTTGACAATGGAGCAAACAGAAATACAAAAAGAATCCTATGATGAAAACCAGATACAAATACTTGAAGGGCTAGAAGCAGTACGTAAAAGGCCTGGTATGTATATTGGTTCCACAAGTTCCAGAGGGCTTCACCATTTAGTCTGGGAAATTGTTGATAACAGTATCGATGAAGCACTGGCAGGATATTGTGATGAAATCAATGTATTCATCAATAAAGACAATAGTATTACGGTTAAGGATAATGGTCGTGGTATTCCTGTTGGTATACACGAAAAAGTAGGCCGTCCTGCAGTAGAAGTCATTATGACAACCTTACATGCCGGTGGTAAATTTGGCGGTGGAGGCTACAAAGTCTCTGGCGGTCTCCATGGTGTGGGTGCTTCAGTTGTTAATGCCCTGTCTACTGAATTGTCTGTCCAAGTAGAACGTGAAGGGAAAATTCATCTTCAACGTTTTGAAAGAGGTACGCCAAAAGGTGAACTTGAGATTTTAGGTGAATCCGATCGTACTGGTACAACTATTACATTTAAACCTGATGGTGAAATTTTTACGGAAACTCTTATATATGAATATGAGATTTTGGCGGTAAGGTTAAGGGAATTAGCCTTCTTAAACCGTGGTATTAAAATCACGATTAAGGATGAACGTGAAGATGGTAAAGAAAATGAATATTACTATGAGGGCGGCATTAAATCCTATGTAGAACATCTAAATCGTACGAGAGAGGTACTTCACGAAGAACCAATCTATGTCGAGGGTGCTAGAGATGGGATCTCTGTTGAGGTTGCTTTGCAATACAACGATAGTTTTACTAGCAATATTTATTCGTTTGCCAATAATATCCACACCTATGAAGGTGGAGCACACGAATCTGGATTTAAAACAGCCTTAACTCGTGTAATAAATGATTATGCAAGGAAATACGGCATTTTCAAGGAAAATGACCAAAATTTAACCGGTGAAGATGTTCGTGAAGGCCTAACTGCGATTGTATCAATCAAACACCCTGATCCGCAGTTCGAAGGACAAACGAAAACTAAACTTGGCAACTCTGAGGCAAGAACGATTACTGACTCTATTTTCTCTGAAAAAATGGAGAAATTCATGCTTGAAAATCCTAGTGTCGCAAGAAAAATTATCGATAAAGGATTAATGGCTGCCAGAGCGAGAGCAGCAGCCAAAAAGGCTAGAGAGCTAACAAGAAGAAAGAGCGCATTGGAGATTTCCAACTTACCAGGGAAATTGGCTGACTGTTCTTCAAAAGATCCATCCATTAGCGAAATTTACATCGTTGAGGGTGATTCTGCTGGCGGATCGGCAAAATCTGGCCGTGACCGACACTTCCAGGCCATTTTGCCCTTGCGTGGTAAAATATTAAACGTGGAAAAAGCACGTCTGGATAGAATTCTTGGTAATCAAGAGATCCGAATGATTGTAACAGCTCTTGGAACGGGTATAGGAGAAGATTTTGATATTACGAAGGCACGATATCATAAAGTTGTCATCATGACTGATGCCGATGTCGACGGTGCCCATATCAGAACCTTATTGTTGACGTTCTTCTATCGTTATATGCGACCAATTATTGAAAATGGTTATATCTATATTGCACAGCCGCCTTTATACAAAATACAGCAAGGCAAGCGTATAATGTATGCTTATAATGATCGAGAGCTTGAAACTATTATGAGTGAGCTCCCGAGCCAGCCAAAACCTGGTCTGCAGCGTTATAAAGGTTTGGGTGAAATGAATGCAACACAGTTATGGGATACAACGATGGATCCAGAGCACAGAACTTTGTTGCAGGTTAGTCTAGAAGATGCAATCGATGCAGATGAAACCTTTGAAATGCTTATGGGTGATAAAGTTGAACCGCGTCGAAATTTCATTGAAGAAAATGCGTTACAAGTTAAGAATCTAGATATATAAATTCGATTGATTTTTAAGTATGACTTCAATGGGATTGTTATTGAATTGGGGAATAGCGATCCATACATCTTTTCTGCAGGATAGACAACATCTATCCTGTCTTTTTACATGTATAACTGGATTTTGCGGATAAGAGGAGGTAATTCCATGGCGGAAATGGAAAACCCGAGGGTTAAAGAAATAAATATAAGTCAGGAAATGCGAACATCATTCTTAGATTATGCTATGAGTGTTATCGTTGCCAGAGCACTTCCGGATGTTCGTGACGGGCTGAAGCCTGTTCATAGGCGTGTATTGTACGCTATGAATGATTTAGGTATGACCTCGGACAAAGCTTTTAAGAAATCAGCACGTATCGTTGGAGAGGTTATCGGTAAATATCACCCTCATGGTGATACGGCTGTATACGACACAATGGTTCGTATGGCACAAGATTTCAACCTAAGATATAT
>JAEIGA010006989.1_pt1 | contig 17162 bp, 10 predicted proteins | sample 9270691 | NCBI WGS metagenome assembly JAEIGA01 (sample SAMN17057246, study PRJNA624740) | gut metagenome | biome: biome; isolation source: fecal sample | host: Bos grunniens | place: China: Xizang | collected 2019 | reverse complement strand
TGTGTGGCAACAACGGCATTTGCAGAGCAAACAGTTACGCTTACAACCAGCAAGGCTGTAGGCGAAACAATGCGCCTCATGGTTAACCCTAAAGGAACCATCAGCGTGAATTGGGGCGATGGAACTTTCGTTGATTATGAAGGCACAACCGAAGCCTTTCGTTATCTTGAAGGCGAAGTAAAGGGAACTACTATTGTCATCAAGGGTAGCGACCAAATGTGGGACTTGCTCGGATGTGCTGGACAACAAATCACCAGCATTGACGTAACGCAAGCACCTGAACTTCGCTCGCTTTATTGCCAAGACAATGAAATTAAGAGCATGGCGCTTTCGAAGGCAAAGAATCTAACCGACCTCAATGCCTCAAATAACGCTATGTCAGGAACGGGGGTGAAACCTGCAACGCATGCTTTGATGGAAAATATTGACCTTTCTGGCAATAGCATCAAGAACAACGGTTCAGGAACTACCTTTGCGTATAGCACAAACAAGATTCAGCGCATCAACATTAGCAACAATAAGTTCGTTACCGTTACGATTAGCAATGCCTCTCAATTAGACGCCCTCTATTGTGGTGGCAATGACATCAAGACACTCACTTTCACAACTGCCCCCAACCTTACAACCGTATGTTGTGAAGACAATGTGATTACTAAGTTCACGGCTCTTGACTCGCTCACTAATTTGCGCACTTTTGTTGCAAGCAACAACAAACTCACAACGGTTGATTTCAGCGAAAATACGGAATTGAACACACTTAACCTTGCGTCAAACAGTCTTACAAGCGTAACTCTGCCCAACAAGAAACTTACGGTTTACGATTGTAGCGACAACAAATTGACTTTCGGTTCGCTCCCCAAGACGGCACAGAAATCTACTTACATTAACTACCTCCCCCAGGCAACAATCGTTCTTACGGGCGGAATGAAGAAGAGTGCAACAGGCGCTGCTTACATGGACATTTGCCCCAGTTATAGCGACCGCAACAAGACGGAATATATTCTCGACATTTCTGATTATAAGGAAGGTCCTGGACACGTTTCTTCAGGTGTTGTCGTAACAGCTATTGCTATGGAAGATGATGGCACTGAACGCGAACTCACCAAGGCAACCGCAAGCAATCCTAAGAATGAATATAGTTACTCCAGCGGTAAACTCGTCTTCTACCAACCTCAGAAGCGTGTGTACATCAAATTCACAAACACAACTTATAAGGACCTCGTTTTGATAAGTGACGTGTTCTGCGTGGGTGAAGAAGTTGCAACAGGCATCAATGACGTTCAGACAACAAACAACCTTGAAGTCGTAGCACAGAAGGGTTACGTTACACTCAATGCAAACGTTCGCACCCTTGTAACCATCTTCGACCTCTCGGGTAAAAAGGTTTGGGGCGGAACAGTTGTTGGCACAACAACGATTAACCTTCCCTCCGGAGTTTACATTATTAACGGTCAGAAATATAGCATCTAATTTTATATGAAGAAAATATTACTTTCTGCGGCAATCGCTCTCTTCACATTGAGCATGCCCGTAGCAACATATGCTCAAGAGACGACAACGCCCACTATTTCCGCTCCTCACAAGCAAACAATTAGTTATCGTGAGCGCACACTCTGTTACAACATCCCCGCAAACGTAGCATATACGGTTACTACAGAAACTCCCTGGCTCACCATTCGTCAAGAAGAAAATGGCACAATCTATCTTCATGCCTCTCAAAACCTTGACAACGAAAGTCGCGTGGGCGAAGTTATCTTCAAAAACGAAGACCTCAACATTTCAGAAAAGATGACCATCATCCAGACGCGCGATGAGTCGGTTGAAACAATCCCCACTGATATGCTTGTACGTGCTTCTTCTGCTACGGCAAATACTTATCAGAATGGTCAGGGTGCAAACCTCACTATTGACAACAACTTGAATACCATTTGGCACTCAACTTGGAATCCCACAAAGTTTGTTGTCTCTGCCGACAATCCCGCGGAACTCGTTTACACGTTCCCCAACACCACTGAGCAGATTGACTATATTGAATACGTGCCCCGTCAAGACGTAGAAAACGGTGCGTTTGGTAAAGTGGATGTTTACATCAAGAGCCTCGGTGATGAAGAATACACACTTCATGCTTCTTACGACTGGAAGAAGACGATGAGCATCAAGCGTGTTACTTTCAAGGATGGTTGGAAAAATCCCCGTAACGTAAAGTTTGTTATTAAGAGCGGTAATGGCGATTTTGCTACCTGTGCCGAAATGCGCTTCTACGTGAAGAATACGGAGTTGCAGAATGACTTCTCAGTCTTTGCCGACGATGTATATTCTACACTCAAGGAAGGTACAACTCAGGCTGACATTGACAAGATTTCAAACACCTTTGTGCGCACACTCGCACAGCGCGTATTTGAAGGCAACTACAATACGGAATACCGTGTTGCAGAATACAAGCCCTATCTCCACTACGACCGCTTGAGCGAAATCTTCTGCACACCCGGTAAGCGCTATAGTCAATACGAAGGTATTACGGGTATTAACATCACCAAGGGTAAGCATGCGGTAATCGTTAGCGGTATTCCCGAAGGTCAGACGGTTGACCTTAAGGTGATGGCATGGTGGGTTGGTAAGGAAGGTGGCAACTTTGATGGTGGTAACCCCTACCCCACAAACTACGCTCTCCAAAACGGTATCAACATCATTGATTATACTTACGAATACGATGGTCTTGCTTACATCGGTTACTACACATTTGACGACCCCAAGTCCCTCCCCAACATTAAGGTGCACTTCGTAAACGGTCAAGTAAACGGTTATCTCAGCCCCGACAAGACCAACGATGAAATGTATGAAATTTGCGCCAACGCTCGCAACTACTGTATGGACATTAGCGGTATAAAGGTGCAACAGGTTTGGACGTCTGCAGGTCTCAGAGACTATTGTAAGGCACTTGATGGTTCACGCGGTTATCGCCAATACATCGCAGCTATTGACTCACTCATCCAGTGGGAACACGACGAAATTGGTTTCACAAAGTACGGACGTGAACCCGAAAACCGCACGATGGCGTACGTGAACTTCACTTACTACATGTTCCAAGGTGCACTTGGTGTATCGTTCCACCGTGACCAGGAGCAGCGCGTGTTGAATTGTAAGACTATCATGACTCGCGACGACGATGCCATCTGGGGACTTTCTCACGAATGGGGACACCAACACCAGATGCAACCCTACCTCTGCTGGAATGGCCTTGGAGAAGTTTCTAACAACATCTTCTCGTACTACAACATCATGCACATGGGTTACAACTCTTCGGATAAGATTAACGACTGGCCACGCGCACGTACATTGTTCTACGACGACACACCCTCAAAGGACGGCAAGCAAATCAGTAGTTCACGTGGTTATGCTTATAATAATGCTAAGAGCAATCCTTCGCTCTTCAGTTATAGTCCTAAGATGAGAGAACTCTGCTTGGCGATGAAGGATTCTGTAGTTACTTCTTACGCTTCTAATCCTCTCCGCGCGGTAGCACTTCACGATGAGACACCCTACCAGATGAGTGGAAAAAGTATTCGCGTAGGTTATATTCTCAACTCCTTCATCATGTTGGGCAACTACGCTAAGATTCACCTCCAGAAGCCTGGTGCAGCTGAAGGTACAAAGTATCTTGACTTCTACCCCGACCTCTTTGAATCACTCCGTCGCATGGGTTACGAAGGTGGTTCTGACCTTGAAAAGCAAGACGGATGGGATAAGTACGAACTCATCTTCCACGCTCAGTATGCCACACACGACGATGGTTACAAACTCCTTAAGGAAAAGTTCCCCACTTCATGCTGGATTACTGACAGATACGTTGATGGTCAATATCGTGGCAATGGTGAAAACATTGTTCCCGCAATGTTCAACTTCATCCGCAAGGCATCACGCCTCTACGGTTACAACCTCTTCCCCTACTTCGAACGTCATGGTTACCTCCGCAACGTAGCGCTTCACGTAAACGACTACTCTTGGGGTTATTACGTAATGACCATGGAGATGTACAACGAGTTTAAGGCAGACATGGACGCTCTCGTTGCTGACGGCACACTCAAGGAAATGCCCGAAGGCATGCTTCACGATATGATGTATTGCGAAGACCTTAACGATAAGTCAACAGGAGTAACTCGCTACCCCACTCCTGAAATACCCAACTAAATAAAAAAGATAAGAGCTGTGTCCCCATAGACACAGCTCTTATTATAATATTTCTGTCCAGCTATACCAATTTTTTAGCTAAGTAGTGTAAAAAGACTTAACCAATTCTTTATCATAGCTGCGTGATTCTTTTTGCTATACAGACTCTATTTTTATAATATAGAAACAAAATACACCACTATAAGTTTAAGATACTTTATATCAGACACATGCCACGTTTTACATCTTTTACAGCATCAGAACCTTTAAGGGCTTCAACAATTGTAAAAGCAAATTCAAATGTAAATCCAGGAGCTTTGGCTGTAATGATATTGCCATCAGCCTCTACCCCCCGTTGAGTATAATTTGCACCGTGTTCAGGACGTTCAAATCCGGGATAAGTAGTTGCTTTCTTTCCTTGTAGCACCCCACAAGAACCCAAGACTAAGCCGGGAGCAGCACAAATAGCAGCAACGAAGCCCCCACGTTCAACCTGCGTTTCCACAATGCTACAAACTCCAGGATGCATTCTCAAATTTTCAGCACCAGGCATACCACCAGGGAGAATTATACAATCGCTTTCTAAAACAAGCGAGCGACGGAAAATGGTGTCGGCCTTTACCGTAATACCATGTGCACCAACAACATTTCGAGAACCTGAAATAGATATTGTTAGTACAGGAATAGAGGCACGACGAAGTATGTCTAAAGTCGTAAGGGCTTCAATCTCTTCAAATCCGTTGGCAAGAAATAAGTGTACCATAAATATTGGGAGAGTTATCTAAATTACATCTAACGTTTTCAGAACCTCATACGAGATAAATTCACACATTGCACTACTTAAGTTCTAATTTTGCAAGATATTCACGAACCGTTTGTTCAAATCCAAGATAAAGTGCATCGCAGACAAAGGCATGACCGATGCTCACCTCATCCAACCATGTAATTTGAGTTGCAAAATAATTTAGATTGTCTAAATTCAAATCATGCCCAGCATTCAATCCAAGTCCGAGTTCGCGGCAACGCTCTGCTGTAGCAATATAAGGAGCTATAGCTTCGGCTGGATTGTTTTGATATGCTGTTGCATACATTTCAGTATAAAGTTCCACACGATCAGCTCCTAATTTTAAGGCATAATCTGCCATTTCAGGAATGGGATCAATAAATATACTTACACGAATAGATTTCGAATGAAGACGTTCAACGATACACTTTAGGAAATCAAAATGAACCTTCGTATTCCATCCGGCATTAGAAGTAAGTTGAGAAGGAGCATCTGGCACAAGCGTAACTTGAGCCGGCTGAACTTCTAAAACGAGTTTGATAAAGTCTTCAGATGGATACCCTTCAATATTGAACTCTGTCGTAAGCAGGTTCTTAAGTGCACGCACATCTTCAAAGCGAATATGGCGTTCGTCAGGACGAGGATGTACCGTGATTCCCTGTGCACCAAAGCGCTCTAAATCCTTTGCAACTTGCAACAAATTGGGATTATTACCACCACGAGCGTTGCGTACGGTTGCAACCTTATTGATATTTACAGACAATTTTGCCATTGTAAGAAAAAAATACTAAATTTGCTACTCTGAATAACATGAGCAAAATTACAAATTTATTGCTTCTGAAAGAAGTTAAAACTATAAAATCATTATGAAGGTTGCATTGATAGGCAATACATATCAGGCAGAAAAGAACAAATACTTAGAATCAATCATTGAAGCATTGCGTCGGCGCAACGTTGAGGTGGTTGTTGAGCGCAAGTTTCTACACTTTATCACTCAGGTGCTCAATATTGAATGTTCGGGAATGGTTGCATTTGATGAAACAGACTTTTCAGCCGATTTATGTATCTCTATTGGCGGTGATGGCACATTCTTGCAAGCAGCAGCTTACGTAGGCAACAAAAGCATACCCATAATTGGGATTAACACGGGGCATTTGGGCTTTTTAGCTGATGTCCCTCCAAATTTGATTGAAGAGGCTTTTCATAGTTTGTGGAACGGGGAATATATCGTAGAACAAAGAAGCGTTATTGAAGTGCGACTAAATGGAGAATTATTTACTAAATATCCCTACGCATTAAATGAAGTGGCGGTGCTCAAACACGATAATTCGTCACTCATTGCTATAGAGGCTCATATTGATGGAGGTTTGCTTAATCATTACATGGCAGACGGACTTATTGTAACAACTCCGACGGGATCAACGGGATATTCGCTCTCCGTGGGCGGACCAATCTTAGCTCCGATGTCTGGAACGCTTTGCATTAGTCCCATTGCTTCTCATAGTTTGAATACTCGCCCAGTAGTAGTTACAGATAACGTAAGCATTGACCTTGCGGTAGAAAGCAGAACAAACAATTTTCTACTCGCTATCGACGGAAGGAGTGAAAGTGTGCCCAGCAAAGATAAAATATCAATAACTAAGGCACCCTTCAAAATTGCAGTGATAAAAATCAATCATAAAAATTTCTACGATACATTGCGCGACAAAATGGCTTGGGGAAGAAGAGGGTAAACAATAATGAGAGTTTCACACTTTACTCCTATTAAAAAATCAAGTAATAAGTCTCTTCAACCTATAAAATTCATATATGATTATATCCTTTTCAAACATACGTTGGCTGTGGAACATCAGTAAATCCTATCGCCTTCAAGCAATTCTTAACCTCCTACTGGGTACGTTAATAATTGGGATAGATTTACTATTTATATGGGCAACGAAATTAGCGGTAGATGTAGCCACAGGAACAAACACCTCGACCACACTCAGCGGTGCCTACGTATTATTAGGCATCATCATTATCTCACAAATCCTACTCGGCATCGCCTCAAGGTGGATTAAGGCTACATTAGGAGTTAAGTCTATCAACAAAACACATTGTAGATTTTTCTCACAATTGCTTTTTAGCGATTGGAGAAATCTTCGCAAGTATCATAGTGGCGACTTAATTAACCGCTTACAACGAGATGCTACTGAAATCACCAGTTTTGTAACAGAAAGTTTGCCAACACTTTTTACAACCGTCATCAAATTTATTGCAGCATTCGTCTTCCTTTATGTCATGGATAGTACCTTGGCATTAGTGATTGTTGGAGTGCTCCCCGTTTTTATAATCTTGGGGCGTTTGTATGTGAACAAAATGCGTAAACTCACTCATGCTGTGCGTACGTCAGAAAGTAGCATACAGAGTTTGATGCAAGAAAGTTTGCAACATACAGCTGTTATAAAAACACTACAACAGGTTAATTATGTTGTAGAGAAGTTAGGGAATTTACAACATCAACTACGGACGCAAATTATTGAACGAACTAAATATTCAACGTTCACGTCTACCCTACTCAATATTGGTTTTGCTACAGGATATTTTCTTACATTTACCTGGGGAACGTATTGCCTATCAAAGGGCACAATCACATACGGAACACTTATTGCGTTTGTGCAACTTGTTTCACAAATTCAAGATCCAGTTCGTACACTCACACACTTTATCCCTATCTTCGTGAGTGTTAGTACGTCATGCGATCGACTCATAGAAATAGACATGCTCCCGAAGGAGTCGTCCCCCATGAATGAACCAATGGAAGGGCAGATCGGTATACGTCTAAATAATATTAGCTTCGCCTATGAAAAACATTCGCGTCAAATTTTTAATAAATACTCACTAACACTCTCGCCTGGTAGTAGAGTTGCAATTGTGGGAGAAACAGGGAGTGGAAAGACGACGCTTATCAGAATGTTGCTGGCACTCATTACCCCAACAGAAGGGAAGATAAACCTGTATAATGAATCAAAATCCATAGAAATCACACCTGCAACAAGATGTCATTTTGCATACCTACCACAAGGTAATACGTTACTTAGTGGTAGCATCCGAGAAAACCTACTATTAGGAAATCCAACTGCCACAGAAGAAGAACTAAAATTCGTACTCAATATCGCATGTGCTAATTTTGTTCTTGATTTACCAAATGGTCTTGACACATTATGCACCGAACAAGGCGGAGGTTTTTCTGAAGGACAAGCACAACGCATTTGTATAGCTCGTACACTTCTTCACAAAGCCCCTATCCTACTATTAGATGAAGCAACCTCAGCTTTAGATATGTACACTGAAAAATGCGTAATTGAAAACATTATAAATAATTACCCCAATCACACGCTCATATTCATTACACATCGCTTAAAGATAAACGAACTTTGCGATACAGTTATTAAACTGTAAATAAATAATTTATTAGACTGAATATAATAGCGACTATTTAGTGTATAAATCTACTAATTACCCTTACTTTTAGCCTATCTTTTACCATGAAAAGGAATCTTTTGAAATCTTGCGCAATAGGTATAATTACCTACGCATGTATGGCTTGTCATTCTCCTATTACTGAGATAGAATCTACCGAATTTATTACGGCAGATAGTGTAAACATTTTTCGCCATGGTGAACCTTATTATTTTGTAGGCACCAATTTATGGTATGCTCCCCTTCTTGGTGCAGAGAACGGAAATCGCGAACGCTTGCATCAGGAATTAGATTACTTAAAAGCCATGGGCGTTGAGAACTTACGTATCTTAGCTGGCGCTGATGGGGGGAGTTGCAATGCCAATTCTGTGCAACCATACCTTCAACCCTCACCTGGAATACTCAACGATACACTCCTCGTTGGATTAGATTACACACTTGCCGAATTGGCAAAGCGTGATATGACTGCTGTAATTTATCTTACCAATTCATGGGATTGGAGCGGAGGGTATGGATTTTACCTTCGCGAATGTGGATTTGGAGATTCGCCCAATGCCAATGGAGAAGGGTATAACGACTACGTAAAATATGCCGCTAATTTTGTGAGAAGTAAAGAGGCGCTAAACTTGTTCTATAAACACGTAGAAACAATCGTTTCACGTACTAATAGCATCACAGGAATTTCCTATAAGGATGACCCCACAATTTTTGCTTGGCAAATATGCAATGAGCCTCGACCCTTTAGTAAGGACAACAAAGAACTTTTTGCCAATTTCATCGCAGAAACCGCAAAACGCATAAAGTCCATAGATTGCAACCATATGGTATCACTTGGTAGCGAAGGATTCTACGGTTGCGAAAGCGATGAAGACCTTCTTGTTAAAGTTCATACAGACCCCAATATTGATTACATCACACTCCACATTTGGCCCGTCAATTGGGGATGGGCGTCACGTGAAAATCCTGATGAGAGAATTAACAACGCTTGCAAGCGCACCAATGAATACATAGACCTTCACTTCCGCATTTGGCAACACATTAAAAAACCTATGGTTATTGAAGAATTCGGATTCCCACGCGAAGGAAATAGCTGCGACTTACAACGCAACACATTAAGTCGCGATAGTCTTTACAAAACGGTATTTGGTCGTTTAACGGAAAGTTTCGCAACTCAGGGTCCCCTCGCTGGTTGCAATTTCTGGGGTTGGGGCGGAAGTGGCAGACCTCACACAAAAGTGTGGAGTAAAGGTAACGATTTCATTTGCGACCCTCCTCACGAACCACAAGGTTGGTACTCTGTATTTGATAGTGATAGTTCAACGATTGCTATTATCAAACATACCACAAACATACTAAATTTCCAGTCTATAGCTTTTGAGTAGAACTATTCTTGTACATCCATCATGACCTACCTATCAGACAAACGCATAGTCGCCACTCTTGACGCTGGAGGCACGAATCTCGTATTTGGAGCTATCCAAGGAGGCCAATATATCAAGGGCCCCATCACGTTCCCCGCCATGGCGCACGATTTAGATGCATGCTTGAAGCAAATTATCAAAGGGTTTGAAATTTTATTTTCAGACCAACAACATAAACCCATCGCGATAAGTTTTGCTTTTCCAGGACCGGCTGATTATCCTCGTGGTATCATAGGAGGATACCTTCCTAATTTTCCATCATTCCGAGATGGGGTTGCACTCGGACCTATGTTGGAGGATTATTTTGGAGTCCCAGTTTTTATCAACAATGATGGCGACCTCTTTGCATATGGAGAATCACTCTGTGGAACACTTCCTGAAATAAATAAGCGTCTCGAAGATTTAGGGGCTCAGAAACGTTTTCACAATCTCATAGGTTATACCATTGGTACTGGACTTGGAATCGGTATTGTTATAAACGGACAACTAAACCGCGGTGATAATTCTTGCGTTGAGACATTCTGTCTACCTCATCCATCTATACCTAAAGTAATTATTGAAGAGGGAGCATCAACAAGAGCGATATGCCGAGTTTATACAGAACTCACTGGGGAGAATATTTCAGAAATGAATGCTAAAGCGATTTTAGAAATTATTGAAGGAAAAAGAGCTGGAAACCCTGAAGCCGCAAAAACGGCTTTTGCCAAACTTGGGCAAACATTAGGAGCCGCAATCGCCACATCAGCAACGCTCGTAGACGGACTTGTAGTATTGGGGGGAGGAGTAATGGCTGCAAAGAGATGGATTATGCCTGCACTTATGGAAACTCTCAATACATCACTCCAAACCATTTCAGGCGAGGCCGTACCACGAATGCAAATGAAAGTATATGACCTTGAAAATCCAGATTCCTTTATTGAGTTCGCAAAAGGGGAAATTAAACGCATAAAGGTTTACGGACAAGAGCGTTATGTAGATTATGACGTACAAAAGCGCATCGGAATTGCTATATCGAAAATGGGAGCAAACAAAGCCGTTTCTATTGGAGCATACGTTTTTGCCCTACATGAATTAGACATACTTAATGGTATCATCCAACAATCAGATACGGATATCATTAAACCAGTTTAATGACTGGGAAATACTTTTTCGGGAGTGTCAAAATGTAGATTTTGACACTCCCGAAAAAAAACGCATACATACACCTTTACTTTGTATCTCGGAGTCCAACGGTGCGGTTAAACACGGGGCACTCGGGTGTAGAATCCTTATCTACATTGTAGTAACCGATGCGCTGGAACTGGAGGTATGAAAGTGCGGGGAGTGTTGCCGCCCACTCTTCGATAAACGCCTGCTTATTGACCTTCAGCGAATCGGGATTGAGGAAGGGGCGCATAGCATCGATACCTCTCACGCCATGTTCTTTTTCATACTGCTTGATGGCATCGCGAGGGTTTTCGCAGGTCCAGAGGCAACTATAGTCGCGCACCTCACAGGGCACACAATGATTGCAACTTACCCAGTGAAGCGTCTTACCCTTAATCTTGCGATCAGCGCCAGGCATACCGCTACGGCTTTCGGGGTCGTAAGTAGCATGAATACATACGATGCGACCATCGGCATCCTTCTCAATGCACTTTGCGGGGTCTTCGTCGCACTTGATGATATAACCATTCTTCAAGCGTACTTCCTTGCCAGGACCAAGGCGCATGAACTTCTTACCGCCATCTTCCATAAAGTCATCACGCTCAATGTAGAGTTCGCGAGAGAAGCGGATAATGTGCGTACCTGAATTTTCGTCTTCAGGATTATTGATGGCAGTCATTTCCTCAACGAGACCCTCGGGGTAATTATCAATAATGAGTTTCACGGGGTCAACTACGGCACTCACACGAAGGGCACGCTGGTTAAGGTCTTCACGGCAAGCAGCTTCCATCAATTTAATGTCGTTAAGCGCATCAAAAGTAGTATAGCCAATCTTGTCGATAAAGTTCAAAATGGCCTGGGGACTATAACCACGGCGGCGAATACCGCAAATTGTCGGCATACGGGGGTCGTCCCAACCATTTACTACTCCCTCATTCGTCAGGATGAGCAGGTTGCGCTTTGACATGAGGGTATAGTTGAGGTTCAACTTGTTGAATTCAAACTGACGGGGACGATTGTCGTTGATATCGCCTTCGTCGCCCTTCCACTCCTTAATCCATGTCACAAAGAGGTCGTAGAGGTCGCGGTGAGGCACAAACTCAAGGGTACAGATAGAGTGAGTAACCCCTTCGAGGTAGTCACTCTGACCGTGTGTGAAGTCATACATGGGGTAAGCATTCCACTTATTACCCGTGCGCCAGTGAGGGAGGTTGAGCACACGATACATGATGGGGTCGCGGAAGTGCATATTGGGGCTCGCCATGTCGATTTTGGCACGAAGAATCATCTTACCAGGTGCCACATTCCCTGTATTCATTTCGCGGAAGAGTTGCAAACTTTCTTCTGCAGGTCGGTCACGATAAGGACTGTTTTGACCGGGTTCTGTAGGTGTGCCCTTCTGTGCGGCAATTTCTTCGGAAGTTTGTTCGTCAACATAGGCCTTACCCGTGGTGATACACCACTCTGCAAAGTCCCATAAGTCCTGGAAATAATCGCTGGCATAGCATACTTTTCCCCACTTATAACCCAACCATTGAATATCTTCCTCAATAGCACGTACGTATTCAAGATCTTCCTTTTGGGGGTTCGTATCATCCATGCGCAGGTAGCAAACGCCACCAAACTTTTCAGCAATGCCAAAGTCCATAGCAATGGCTTTAGCATGGCCAATATGAAGATAACCATTAGGTTCGGGCGGGAAGCGCGTCTGAAGGCGTCCACCGTTTTTGCCCTCTGCCAAGTCGTTCTGAACGATTTTCTCAATAAAATTGAGACTCTTTTTAGGTTCGATAATTTCCATAGTTATTGTGTTTTTACTTTTTTCGTTTTAAGAAGGGGTAGTAAAGTTAGCAACTAAAAAAGAACAATGAGTAATAAGCAGCGAGTAATGAGAGAAAAACTAAACATTTAGTTGCGTCTCATTACTCATTGCCCACTACTCTCCTTTAAAATTAGTTTGCCATTTCAGATATAAACTTGATGCGCACGAGGCGAATTTCTTCTTCCGTATAATCGGCTCCAAGTTCGTCTATAGCATCCTCAATATCGTCGGTTTCTGATTCCTTGAAGTAATCGTAGATGTCCATAATGTGGTCATCATCAAGGATTTCTTCGATGAAATAATCAATATTGATTTTGGTTCCTGAATATACGATGGCTTCAATTTCATCAAGCAGTTCTTCGAAGTCTATACCCTTGCTTTCGGCAAGGTCGTCAAGCATCACCTTGCGGTCAATAGCCTGAATGATACTTACTTTGAGTTTTGACTTGTTGGCAACCGTGCGAATACGGAGGTCCTCGGGTCGCTCAATCTCATTGTCTTCACAATGCTGCTTGATGAGTTTGCAGAACTCCTCACCATAACGCTTCGCTTTACCCGCACCTACTCCAGGAATATTTTCAAGTTCCTTAATCGTTTGGGGGTAAATCGTAGCCATGGCTTCAAGCGAGGCATCCTGGAAAATCACATAGGGAGGCACGTCAAGGTCCTTTGCCATGCGCTTACGCAAGTCTTTGATCATGTCGTAGAGAACGGGGTCAACCGCACACGAACCTCCACTCTGAAGGGGTTCTTCCTCTTCCATTTCATCAAATTCATTATCTTCAACAATCTGAAATGACTTGGGCGATTTCAAGAATGCCTTACCAGCTTTCGTTACCTTCAAGACACCAAAATTATCTACGTCTTTGTCAAAGTAGCCACTGATAACGGCTTGTTTCAACACGGGCGACAAGGTCTTTTCTTCTACATCCTCAAGCGATGCGAATACATCCAAATCTTCATGATGATGTGCCAAGACCTCATCAGTTTCGTTACCCTGTAATATGTCAATGATATACTCTTCTGTAAAATTTTCTTTTGTAGCTATTACGGCTTCAATAGCTCTACATAAAAAATCTTTTGCTTCCACTTTCTTTTTGGGATTTAGGCAATTGTCACAATTATGGCAATTATCCGGTTCGTAATTTTCTCCGAAATAATGCAATATAAGTTTACGTCTGCAAAGTGAGCTTTCCGCATAACTTGCTGTTTCTTTCAGCAGTTGTTTTCCGATTTCTTGCTCTGCAACGGGTTTATCTATCATAAATTTCTCAAGCTTCTGAAGGTCTTTATACGAATAAAACGCAATACAAATACCTTCTCCGCCGTCTCTACCCGCACGCCCTGTTTCTTGATAATATCCTTCAAGACTCTTGGGTATTTCATAATGGATGACGAATCTCACATCGGGTTTGTCGATTCCCATCCCAAAGGCTATCGTAGCCACGATAACATCAATATCCTCCATGAGGAAGGCATCTTGCGTCTGACTACGGGTGGCGGCATCCATACCTGCATGGTAAGCTTGTGCCTTAATGTCGTTGGTGCGAAGGACTTCAGCTAATTCCTCAACCTTTTTGCGACTCAAGCAATACACAATGCCACTTCTTCCTGGATGTTGCTTAATAAAACGAATAATGTCCTTATCGATTTGATTCGTCTTGGGACGCACTTCGTAATAAAGGTTTGCACGATTAAAAGAACTGCTATACTCTACGACGTCGGTCATGGCAAGACTCTTCTTGATATCGCTACGCACCTTTTCAGTAGCAGTTGCGGTAAGAGCGATTACGGGAGCATTACCAATCTCATTAATAATGGGGCGAATCTTTCGGTATTCAGGGCGGAAATCATGTCCCCATTCTGAAATACAATGGGCCTCATCAATCGCATAAAAAGAGATTTTGATACCTTTCAGAAACGCTACATTTTCATCTTTCGTCAATGTTTCTGGAGCGACATAAAGCAATTTGGTGACTCCACGCTGGATATCACTCTTCACTTTATCTACAGCAGCCTTATTCAGGGAAGAATTGATAAAATGCGCCACACCATCGTCTTCTGAATTATGCCTCAAGGCATCAACCTGATTCTTCATCAAAGCGATAAGAGGCGATATCACAATGGCAGTACCCTCCATCAAAAGAGCTGGAAGTTGGTAGCACATAGACTTACCACCACCCGTCGGCATCAACACAAAAACATCACGCTTGTCAAGAAGACTACGAATAATGTCTTCTTGATTTTGTTTGAAGTTGTCAAAACCGAAATACCGTTTTAATGGCGTATGTAAGTCAATAGGCTTTTTCATAGCTAATTACGATGCGGGTGAATAATAAGCGACACACTTTACCATTCAATCTTAAAACAAAATTATAAACAAGATTTTATCCTCCAAACATTTTTGTTCTTTTTTTACATCTTACTACAAAATTATAGTGTCTATGCTTGCTCCACGCATACTATATTAAAAAAAAGATGTAACTTTGCTTATCATAAGTATTGAAACTACAAACTATGACAATAGACATTCTAATTTGCTCAATAAACAAGGGGATCGTAAAAGTTCCTGATGTACTACTTCAACCCATTGAAGGGGTAAGGTATGTTGTTTCTTACCAATATACTGATGAGCGCTATTTGGACTTAATCCCCAGTGAACTTACCGAGCGAAAAGATGTAGTTTTCCTCCAATATAAGGGCGAGGGGTTGTCGGCAAATCGCAACATGGCCATGGACAAGGCAAAGTCGGACCTCGTAATCTTTGCAGAAGACGACGCACGCTTCACGGAAGACTCCATTACATTGGCCCGTGAGACCTTTGAAAAAAATCCCGACTTGGATGTTGCCTTCTTTACCGCCACAACCTACATAGGGAAACAATTAAAATCCTATCCCACAACGGAGAGAGAGGTAAAGGAGATTCCATCTGATTACTCTATCTCTGCGTTAGAAATGGTGTGCCGAAGAAGCAGAGTGCAAAGCGTGGTGCGTTTTGACGAAAGATTTGGATTGGGCACGAAATTCTTAACTTGTGGCGAGGACGACATCTGGCTTACCGATGCGTTGAGATTAAACTTAACGATGCGCTTCTTCCCCAAGAAATTGGTGGAAACGTCCACAATGCTCAAGAAGTCGCTGGTATATATCGATGCTGGAGTGCAACGCAGTAGAGGGGCGTTTGAATATTACAAACACGGCAACTATGCTTGGATTGTATGTTTCAACTTCGCGCTTAATGCGACATTGAAGGGATTATGCCACTTTGTCCCGATGTTTAGACATTTAGCAGAAGGGATTATATACATGCGCAGAAACGAGAAATAAACAACTGGCGATGGATTTGGCATCACCACCAGACGTTTCACCTCCCGACCTTTAACAACACCAACGTCTAAACCTCCCCTACTCCCTTGCAATTTACACACCCCGGAAAAATACTCAAAATTATGGTAGGCACAATCTTATGTTCCTACCTTGTTTTGTTGGTGGTGTTAAACGCTCAACCACTGAAGAACATTTGGGTTGAGAAATTAGAGCAGGGTTTGTCGGAGGCAATGGGCACAAAGGTTGAACTCGCAGATGTTGAAATTGGTTTGTTCAACAGAGTGGTGCTTGACGGAGTCGCTATTTACGACCAATCGGGCGAACACCTCCTTGACGCAAAAAAGATTGCGGTAAAAATTCTGCTTCGAGACCTCATCAAAGACAGAATTACCTTGAGATCCGTGCTCATTATGGATGCGCAAATCAATCTCTATCAAGAGCATCAGGATGCAGCACCCAACTACAAGTTCATAACCGATTTATTCCAGAGTGACAACTCGGCGGAAGAAGGAAGTAAATTTGGTATAGGTTCATTTACCATCACCAGAGCAAACATTAGTTATGACAACAGATGGGTGCCCAAGGTGGAAGGTATGTTTTCAACCGACCACATTCAAGTAAGTAATATCTGTACGAACTTTGCACTGAATGAAATTGCTGATGATAGCATTAATGTTAGAGTACGCAATTTCTCATGTGAAGAGCGTTGCGGTTTGGCTATTGAGAAACTGAATTTTTCGCTTGAAGGAAACAATAAGACTTTTTTGCTTCATAACTTCCAGTTTAAAACTACCCACAGCGAATTAACGTGTGAAGAACCTGTAACGTTTGACATCGAAAATTTCAAGCAAAAGAGTCCCTTCATCAACGGAAAAATAAGGGTTCAAAACTTCTCCACGAAAGATATCGAACCCTTCTTATCGCAAGCAAAACAGCTCAACCTTAACTTTTCAGGAAGCGCTCAAGCCTATCAAAGTGATGCTTCGCACACGGCGGTAGAGATAAACATTAAAGAAAAGAAAAATCATTTTGC
>JAEIGA010006988.1_pt1 | contig 17162 bp, 35 predicted proteins | sample 9270691 | NCBI WGS metagenome assembly JAEIGA01 (sample SAMN17057246, study PRJNA624740) | gut metagenome | biome: biome; isolation source: fecal sample | host: Bos grunniens | place: China: Xizang | collected 2019 | reverse complement strand
GGGCTTTCCGTTTTCGAGAATATCTTTAAGCAAAATCCCTCTATCTACGGGCTGTTCAACTTCGCCGCAATTATGCACGTAAAAGCGTTGCCTGTTTTGAGCGGAAACGAGGGCGGAATTTATCTCGATATACCGTGCGCCCGTATCTTCCGTTAAAAGCGTTCCGTCCCATACTTTCAACTCTTTCTTAATTTGATTTTTAATCGCTTGCGCTGCCGACTTATTGTTTTCGTAAAGGAAAAAATCGGGCTTGAATTTCTCTTTTGCTATAAGGTAGTTTTTGAAAAGCTCCCACCCAAGCCCCTCCGCTTCCGTTTCGCGGTTATTCTTTTGCGCTATACTCCAAAAAGTACAAGGCGAACCACCAATTAAAAGTTTTATCATATTTTCAACACTCCTTTATATTTCCGTAATTTTTATCCCGTGTACGTAAAGCATAAGTTTACGTTTGATAGTGTACCTTGCATAAGAACCGCTTGCGGGGTCAACAAAACCCTTTATATCCTCGACAACCGCTTTCCCGTTCTCAATGTAATAGAAATCCGCTTTGTATGTAACGGCTCTTTCGACAAGCCTTTTTTTGAAAAGCCCTTTGTTTATTCCTTTCGTGTATCGTTCGCCCGTCGCTTCATATTGCGCGGGAATAAGTTCAAAAACCTTTTGCAATTCAAGCCCTTGTATTTTCCCTGCCCGTTCAAGCAATTTTAATTCTTCATACCGTCGCGCCTCTTTTCGGCTGTCAAACTCTATGCCGTCATAGGTTACCTTTTTATTGCCGTATTTCCTTGCCGTTCTCATTGCTCCACCTCAATACTTTTGATAATTATGATTGAATACGTCCATATTGAAAGTCGGTTTGTCTATAATTTCAAACTTTCCATTTCCGATACGGCGTTCAAATAAAAGCACGTTGTCTTTCGGGTTTTGCAATCCGTTATATTCGGGGTATTCTTTCAGTATCTTTTTGGCGGATTTTGAAAGCGGGTATATGTAACGGAACATAAGCCCGTTTATTTTATCTATCCCTTTATGCTTGCAAAACTCGTCCGTCAACCAAAATACTTTCTTCTTGCCCTCGTATTCTGCGTTTTCCTTGCATAATTCTTTTGCGCTGCGCGGGTGTATCTTTTCGCCCGTTTGCTTGTCATAGTAAACGCTCGTCTTAAACTTGCCGATATACACGAAATTGCTTGCTTGATAGACATATCCGCATTTACCCATTATCCCGTCGGCAAGGGTATAGAGATATAAGCACTCCGTATTTGCTTTTATCCATTCAATAACCTTTTTCATTGCACGGCTGCCGAAATTGCTATTATTCATTTCGGGAAGAAAGCACATTTTTCCGATTTCAAAATAATCTTTGCTTTCAAGCTCGTGTTTATAGAAAATCTTTCTTATCGTTTGCAGCGGTTGCGTTCCCCAACCAAGCGTTACCACTCCACACAATTTACCGTTTTCGTATACTCCTAAATAATGCTTTGTCAATCTCGGTAAGATTTTGCTATAATGATAAGTTTGAACAAAAGAAACGGCGTTTTCTTTGCATATAACGTCAATCGTGATTTCGTTCATTTTTATCAATCCCCCTTTAATAGTTTCGTATCGTCGCAAGCAAGCGCACCCGCAAGCCCTTGAATAAGCCCCGCCAACTGTTCGGGCATTTCCTGCCGTACCCTTGCCCGTTCTTTCAGCGTTTGCACTACGCGCATAAATCGCGGTCTTTCGTAAAGGGATAAATCATTTTCGGACATTTGCGCTATGTCGATTAACCCGCGTTGATTTCGGCAATAATCTTTCAGCTCGACGGAAAGCCCGTTGAAGATTTCTTCCACGCGGTCGCGGGCATTGTCGCCCTGCGTCTTGCCGTTGTCGTCCATAGCGGTAAAACGGAACGAATAAACGCACCGCTCAACCTCTCGTAAAACGCTCCGCAGTTCCGCCCAAAGCTCCGCGTCGCTCTTTTCGTACGCTTCTCGCATTCTCTCAATCTCTTTCACAATCGTACCGATACGCGGCGCATATTCCGCGTGTTTGATAGCTTGCAAGACGGCTTTATCGCATATTTCTTTCGGGTAGTCCTTTAATATAGCGAACCACGATTTGATTAAAATTTGCCGTTCTTCGTCCGTCTGCGTCTTATACGCATTTTCAAAATTGATACGGATTGTCGTAATGTATTTATTGATATCCTGCGCCGTTATTGCCGTCATTTTTCTTCACCTACACTTTCCAAAAAATAGCCCCTGCGGAAACTGCCTTTATTAGCCGCCTTTTCTTTTTGCTTTTCTTTTACGGGGTCGGGGATACCTATTTTTACAAACATATGTTGTATAAAAGAAAGCACCTCCAAAACGTCCGCGATTTCCTCGATTATTTCTTCCTCCGTTTCCGCGTTGACAAGTTCCTGCACTTCCTCTATCAGCTTATCTTTTAACGCCTTTTTCAGTTCGTCGCCCTGCAACGCCCGAAAGGAAACGCTCTTGCCCTGTTGCGCTATAATTTCGGGGATTTTATCCCGTACGAGTTTGTTGTAAATCATATCAGTCCTCCCAATAATAATTATCTTCGCAAAGCTCTTTCATTTCCTTAACGCTCTTTTTCGGAGGTAGGAAGAACAGCCGTTTTTTATCCGCCGCACGATACCGCCCTTTCCAAACCCTGCCGTCTTTCCATACGCGGAAATCGCCCTCGCTGCCTTTTGCTTCCCAATCGCAGTAAGCAACCTGCACCCATTCCATTTTTACCTTGTTCGGAATTTCACAAGCGGGGCAAACCTGCCGCCCCTCGGGGATAGTTCCGCCGCACCTTACACACGTTTCCGTCATTTTTGCAACTCCTCCATATAGTCGTTATATAGGTCGCAAAATTCTTTCGCCGAGCAATTCTCGCACTCGTCGTCCTCTACGATTTCACATTGAAAACTACACTCTTTAACGAGAATAACTCGGTCTTTGGGGTTAAGCCAATCCATTTCCTTTTTGCCCTCTTTGTAATACTTATCTATCTTCGGCAACCTATTGACTTCTATATCGCAAAAATCGCTATCCTCGCAGGCACTTGTAGTCCTTGCCAACGCCCTTGCTTTACCTCTTGTTTCGGCAAACACAACCGCGCAACTAAATCCGTCCTTTTCTCTTGCTAACCACGCTTTCATTTTTTCTTTTTCCTCGCTCTTTCTTTTAATACATAGCCCGCCCACGGTATCGGATTGCCGAGTATTGCTATTAAATCCGCCCGCGTTGCATACGATAGCAATACGCGGCAAAGATTTATATACGTTTGCTCGTTCGGCAGTTCGATTTTGGCAAGGCATTTCGCCGTCAACGCTTCGTCCGTACGGCATTCGCGGATTTGCCCGACCTTTAAGCCGATATCGTTTTCGCATAGAAAGATATTTACTTGCCCGCCGTTTGCACGGTTTACCGAAAATATCTTGCTGCCGTCAAAGGTTATCGTTTTCAAAACAAATCCCCCTCTAATAATTCATTCATTCGGTTGTAATCGTCCATTATTCCGCCGCTTTGCTTTGGAGCGGGTTTTGCGTTGTCGCCTCGTTCCCAAGTACGGACGGCAGCTTTCCAATCTTTCATAAAATTTTTACCGACTTTCCAACCGTTCGCCGTATAGTAATCTATGAACCTTTCAGCGTCAACGGAGTTTCCCCTTTCTAAACAATAGGCTTTCACTTCGTCAAGCGTGGGCGGGGTAAAACGGCTTGCCGTTTTCTTAACACTCTTTTTCTCTTTCTTTTCTTCTTCTAAATCTATATCTCTATCTTCTTCTATATCTACGGCGTTACAATCCGTTACTGTAACATTACTGTAAGCATTACCGCCCGCGAGCAATTTTTGTTTTTCCCTATGCGCTGCAACCCGTTGACGGTTTTTTTCTCGCGCCGCCTCTATCTTGTCAAGGCTTTGGTGTTTTTCCCAATTCGGGATAGTTACGACGCTATCGACAATCTCAACCATTCCGAAACCCTCAAACGTTTTTAATGCAAGCCGTACCGTATTAAGCGGGCGGCGGAAAATCGTTGCAAGCATTTCGTCCGTATATGCGATTTTGTCGTTTAACATAAATACGCCGCTGTTGTTTTGCTTGCCCGCCATACAAAGCAGCTTGAACCATATAACGATAATTCCGTCCGCGTCGGGCATACTTTCGATTAAAAGCATTTTTTCGTCGTCGAAAATATCCGTACAAATTTTAATCCATTTCACGTCTGCCATTATTCCACCTCTTCAACTGCGTCGTAAATCGTTTCCCCTGCTTTCACGATTTTCGTAATCGTTATTTCAACCGTTACCGAAATATCGCCTGCGGTGTTCGTTACTTCGCAACAATCCGTATTTGCTGCAATCATTGCCTTTAAGATTTGTTTCAAATTTCCGTTAAATCCGTCCATTATTTCGCCCTCCTAAAATTCGCCGCTTGCGGGCAGGTCGCCCAATGCGGGATATATCCGTACCCCGTTGCGTTGTTTAAATCGCCCTCCAAATCCGCGCGGTATGTTTCCCCGTTCGGCGTGATAACGGTCGCTTTGCCTTTCGTATTTTTCCAATACGTAACGGGGTCAGCGTCGCACGGCATTTTCTTTCCGTTTTCCGTTTCAATCCAAACAATTTCCGCGCCGCAGCTTTTACACTTTGCCATATCAATTTCCTTTTTCGGCTTTTATAAAAAAGTGTCCTAAAAAAATTTTATTTTATAACGGGCGTTGTAAATGCTTTTTCAACGCTCCAATTTCGCACAACAAGCCTCAAATATAAAGCATTATATGGAATATCAAAAATCTCGCTCCATTCAGCAATCGTATGGATTTCGCCTTTATACATTACTAAATGATTAGTTCGTTTGTTTCTTTGTTGCGTCTTGTTGGTAGTCCACCGACAATTTGACGGCTCGTAATTCCCGTCATTGTTTATACGGTCAATCGTTAAATCGTCGCTGTAACCGTGCGTAATCGCCCAATCGTAAAACGCTTGAAAATCGTTGCGCCACTCGTCGCAAATTGTAATTCCGCGTCCGCCGTAATCTTTATAGAAATTATGCTTTACATTTATGCACCTTTGTTTTATGCCTTTCCAAATACGATAAATACGTGTATTCACTTTCCCGTGCGTTTGTCGCAACCCAAAACGATAACACCCGCAGCTTTGCGTCTTTCCTTTTCGCAAATTCCCGCCGAGAATAAACACCTCTTTCCCGCAATCACACAAACACCGCCAAACACCGCCACTTTTGTTTCTGCCCTTATATTCAAGAGCTTTTAATTTGCCAAACTTTTTATTTGTTAAATCAATAAATTTATTCATAATGTCCTTATGGGTATAAAAATACCTCGCAAGGGTAGAATAGCGGTTCTTCCCCCTGCAAGGTATAGTGGTTGATATTCGGTTATTGACTGATATAGTCCGCTACCTATATCAACCGAATACTATTATACTACCATAATTTGTAAATGTCAAGCGTTTCGTTGCTAATTCTAACAAACCGACGCAAGAATTTTAAAAATTAAATTGCGGGCTTTTCGATTGCTTCCCCGTACTGATTGAAATACTTAACGGGGATTTTCAGCCTTTCCGCTTCTTCGATCTCAACGCGCTGCCTATTTTTTATCGTTTCGCCAAATACCCACAGTTCCGCGCAGTTCTTGATTTCCGCAACGCTCGTCTTTGTCATGATTTCCCGCTCCGCTTTGTTTTCGTCGTCTAAAAATTGCGTTAAATATAACCTTGGCGCAATCGGGCAAAACCCTTTATCCCACGCCATACGGCAATAAATCCGAGCAAGATTTTCGTACTTTTCCCTGTTCCACCTCGCCTTTGAGAATTTTGCGCAAATATATACGCGTTTCATATCATTGCCCTCCGTGTTTGTCCTCGTCGTTTTCGATAAAGGTTTTATAAACGAAATACAATATCGCGTAAATCGTCGCAGCGACAACCGCAAGGATTAAAACCCCGACGACGATTATTGCAAGCACGCATAACATATCAAGCAATATATCTACCATTTTACACCCCCTCAACGGCTTGCAAGCCGTTATTTTCGCTTGTTTCTTCGTCCGTCGGTAAATTCCCCGTCAAAAGATAATCGGCGGGAATATCGTAAATTTCGGCGATTTTCGCAAGCGTGCGCCCGTTCGGAATTGCGTAACCGTGTTCAAAACGGGAAAGCATAGGCTCGTCAATCTTCACGCCCGCTTTTTGTAACGCCTTGCAAACCGCCTTTGCTTTCAAGTCCTTTTCAAGCCGTGCCGCCTTTAATCGTTCGCCGACCGCCTTATCGCTGTCGATAAACGCCTTAATCGTATCGCGTTCGTATTCGCCGAACGTTATCCGCATTTGTCCGTCGAGGTTGCCTTTCTTTGCTTTCAGCTTCGCCCGCAAGAGCCGCCGCACCGCTGCGCTTATCTCTTTTCTTATGTATCTATCAAACTCTTCTTTGTTTGCGATTTTGATACCCTTGCCGCTCGAAATAATAACCTTTTGAATTACCGCGCTTTCGTTGATTGTACGGATATCCGCCGTCATCATATGCCGCGCGGGGCTGTCGTGGAAAAGTCGCCAATCCTCCGAGCCGTCGTAATTGTAATCGGGGATAAGCGTTGCAATTTCCGCCTGTACTTTCCACTCGTCGCCCTGTTCTTTAAGGGCATTATATAACGCCCATTGTCTCGAATTAAGTTCGTTTTTCATTTATTCGCCCTCCTTGTATTCGCTAAATTCAACGCCCTTGAAATCGTCAGCGTGCAGCATTATTTCGTTTCCGTTCCACATGTCTTCGGCAATTCCTAACGCTTCCGTTAATGTATTCGCCTCAATTTCAACAACCTTTTGCAAAGTTTCCGTTATTTCGATTTTATATTTCGGCATACTTCCCCCTATTAAAACGGTATATCGCCATCGTCGAAAATATCCGCTTGCGTCGGTTGCGGCTGCTTGATTTTTTCGATAGATTGCAAGGTCAACGCCGCCGCCGTTTTCACCGCGCCGTTTTGCGTGTTTTCGACAAGCCATTTCAAATAGTCTTGTGGTACGTCCTTAAACGGTTTCCCTGCGTGCTTCCCGTTTTTTAAAGAGAAATTCAACGCTTGCTCTTCCGTCATTTCCCCTTGCGCTTTTTGCGGCTGCGATTGCTGTTGCTGTTGCGTGGATTGTTGAGCGGGCTTTCGCGGCGCGATATTCGGGAAAGGGTTTTGATTGTCGTTGCCGCCGTCCTCGCTTTCGGGTAAATCTTCGCCCGCGTAGATATACAAGCCAAGCCCGAACATAGCAAGGTTTTTCGTCAAGCACCGCATAATCGTTTTGTTTACTTCCGTCATTTTCGGCTCGTAAATCGTTTGATTGCGTCCGTCCATAATCGGCAACCACATTTCATAGGTCAAGCCGTCCGCCGTTACTTCCGTTCGCACCATATAACCGAGCGCGGGGTTGCCCGTGCAATATGTACCGTCGAATTGATCGACTTTATACATTGCGTCGGGGTAAATCTTTTTAAACTCCGCCCAAGCCCACGCCCAACTCAAATAAGTGAGCTGTCCTTTCCTTTCCGTCTTATCGTTTACGTTGATACCGTAAACCTTTTCAAAGCTGATTTTTTCGTTCATATCGTCCTCCTTATTTGATATTCAAATTTTGCTTTTCTTCTATGTATGCGCCGTCGATAACCGCGCCGCTTTCGATTGCCTTTTTAATTGCCGTTTTATCCGCCGAATACTCGACCTTTTCCTTTACGTATGCTTTGTCGAGCTTGTCAATATCCGTAACGATAACCTGCTTACTTGAACGGAAAGACAAGGCGACGCGGGCGGTTTCAAATTTCTTTTCGTTGAACGCAAGCATTGACGATTTCAAGTATTCGCGCAGCCGTTCCGCCTTGCGTTCCTTTGCCGTCCTGCGGGCTTGCAAGTTCTTTTCTTCGGCTTTTATCGCCGCCGCCTCACTATCAAGCGACTTGATATAAAGCGCGATATTTTCGACCTTTTCCCCGCGTTCAAGCTGCAACGCTTCCAAATACTCCGCCGCTTTCGCTTCGTCAATTTCGCCCGTTTCGGCGTCAATGCAAGCAAGGTTAAAACCGTTTTCTAAAAGCTCAATAATTCCGCTTTCGATTTCGTATAAGCTGCTCATTTCGCACCCCCTTTCTCTACGCTTTCAATCTTTTCGCGCAATTCTTTGATATCGTAGTCCCGCAAGAATACACGCGTTTCGAGTTCGTCGATTTTTTTCGCTTGCTCCTGTATCTTGTCCGTCAATACCGTGATGATGATTTGATACTGTTCATTAGTCATAATTTTATACTCCTTTTGTTTTGATTTTTTCCGCTATCATTGCGCCGACTACGCGCAAATTTAGCACCTTTTCGCTTTCGACCAAATGAACGACCGTTTTTCGGTTTTTCATTCCGTCCGCCCCTCCTTTACTCTTTGTCGCGTTTCGTCAACGCTTTCGCTTCTTCGTACGAAAGCCCGAACGCCGTTTCTAATGCTTGCAAAAATCGCAACGTCATATCCGCGTCGCCGCTCTCAAATCGCGCATACTGCCCGCGAGAATAGCCGAGCTTTTCCGCAATTTGCTCTTGCGATAGCTTTTTCTTAATACGAAAAAGTTTCAACTCCGTTCTGCTCATTTTTTCACCTCCTTTTAATTTTTTTATAAAAGCATATGTTTTTCGTAAAAAAAATTTTTTTACTGTTTACATACGCAAACGAAACGACACAAGCGGATTAAAAATTTTTTGAAATCTCGTCCAACTGCTCGTCAACCGTTTTTTCCAACTCTCGAAATTTCAAATACTGCCCTACCGTCATACCTTTGCAACGCTCCGCTTCCCGTTCAAGTTCCGCGCATACGTCCTTTACCTCGCCTTTAAATGCTACACCTTTAATCATTACGCACCTCTTCAAGCTCTTTAATATCGCGCTCTTTCAAAATGCCCGTACTTCCATTATCCGCGACAAAATGCGCGCCGTATGCGCTTATCTTCGTGATTGTGTAAATCGTCGTATAACGATAGCCGCCGCAATATCTAAACTTGTAACTCTTGCCTACCTCTAAATCTTGAATTTTCATAAATCACTCCTTTGTCCTGTTCGGACACCGAACACCCGTTCGGTCAATTTCTGATATTATTATACTACAATAATATCGAATTGTCAAACATTTTTACGCCATTTTGTAACATTTTTTTGACTTTTTGTAATTTTTTTGATTTAAACCAAAATGCTACACTTTGTACGCAAAATGTGTTATTGTGTTTAATGCGAGTATGCAATGCGTATTTGCAAAAGGTTTGAAGAAAGGGTGAAAATTTTGTGAACGATAGTATAGGACACAAATTAAAGACATTACGAAAGGGGCGGAAACTTACGCAGGAACAGGCGGCGGAAATGTTAGGTATTACGCGGGCGACCGTAAGCAATTACGAAGTCGGGCGACGCAATCCGCATATATCCGAATTAAAGCGGATAGCCGAGGCGTACGGTGTCGGGCTTGATTATTTCGGGTTTGTACCAACGGACGAGGTTTTCGACCTTATAAGCAGGGCGCGGGAAGTGTTCCAAAGCGAGGACGTACCGAAAGAAAAGAAAGACGAAATTTATAAAGAGCTTATGCGTTTATATCTTTCTATTGAATAGCCGCCGAACGGCTATTTTAACGGCGGTTTTCGCGCCACTTTGTTATTATTTGAAACGGGGGAAACTACATTGAATAACGATTACAACAAACAAGGCAACGAATTATTATACGATATGGTAAACGGCGTGGAATACGTGGACGCGTATTTGCGTTATAGCTCGCAAAAGCAGGACGACGGCGTAAGTATTGAAATGCAAATGGACGAAATCAACGGCTATTGCGCTCGTAAAAATCTCGTCGTTCGTAAATGGTATATAGACACGGCGACGAGCGCAAGCAAGAAAGCAGCGGAAACGCGCGACGGGTTTTTTGAATTGATACAAGATATTAAAATAGGCGATACTTCGGGGATTTTGCTCGTTTACTCTACAAGCAGGGCGTTCCGTAATTCGTACGAAAGCCATAAATACCGCCGCTTTTTGCGAAAGCATAATATCCGCCTTATGTCCGCGACGCAGCATATCGACGAAGAAACGTCAAGCGGACGGCTCACGACTTCCATTCTTTCGGATATAGACCAATACAAAGCGGAAGAATTAAGCGACTATGTAAGCTCGGCAATGCGAACAATGGTAAAGCGCGGATTTTGGACGGGCGCACCCGTTCCGCTCGGTTATAAGGTTGTACCAACGACGGACGAAGCGGGGAAACCGCGTAAAAAATATGCGATAGACGAGGAAACCGTCGAGTTTGTCAAGGAAGTTTTCGACGATTATATAAAGGGCATTGAGCCGTCCACGATCGCAAAGAAATTACAGCGTTACGGCTTGATTACGAGCAAAGGCAATCCGTACAACTCGGAAGCGGTACGGTGTATTTTGTACAACGATTTTTACACGGGAACGCGCCGCCTAAAAATGAAAGGGCAAGAAGAATTGATTTTTGAAAATTCCGTACCCGCTATCATAGACAAAGCAACGTTCGCGCTTGCGCAGCAAATACGGATTGAACGCCGTACAGCGGGCGCACCAAAGCCGAAAACGGCAAAATCACGCTATCTCTTAACGGGTAAGATTATCTGCGGGGAATGCGCCAAGCGTGGAATTGAGGGGCATTTAATCGGCAATACCACCATATCGACCAAGCGCGGGGATAAACGATATTACCACCACTCTTACAAATGCAATAAGAAACGCCGTTATAAGGATTGCGATTTGAAAAACGTAAAGCGGGAAACTTTGGAAGCGTTCGTTTTGCGCCAAGTAAAAGAAAAGGTATTGAACGAGCATATAATCGAACAAATCGCAAGCGAAGTATTGACGGAGCTTGACAAATACCCTCAACCGATAGCGGACGAAAAAGCGTTGAAAAAGCGAAAAAACGAGATATTAAAAGAGCTTGTTTCCCTTGCTAAAATGAAAGCGGCAAACGATATCGACGCGGAGGTTTACGCGCTCACGAAAAAGGAATACGACGACGAGAAAGCGCAAATAGATATTGACCTTTTCGCCATTGAACAAAGCAAAAAGAAAAGCGTTGACCGCGAGTTCGTCGTTGCCACTATCCGCAAAATGATTTCGGATATAAACAGCGGCGACCACGAAACGATAAAAGCCGTATTAAATCAAGTCGTAGAAAGCATTATCGTAACAAACGACAAGGTTATCGTTAACCTTGTCCTCTATTTCACCAAGTACGCGTCCAAGACGAATTTGGGCAACCCCAAATACGCGATAGGCGCGGAATTTGACCGCACGGATAAAAAGGCATAGAAAAAGGGCGGGGATTGATCCCCGTCCTTTCCCTTTGAGTGATTACTCATTCCTATTTGTTTTGTGTAGCGACTATATACATTATATTGATTTTCCAAAAAAAGGCAAGCGTTTTTTATGTGTTGTCGAAAATCGTTTTTTTGCATTCTTCTTTATATTTTGCGATTGCTTCCGCTTTCGTGTAATAGTAATACTGCCGAACGCCTATCCGTCCGTAAATCACCCACGCGCCGCGAATGTTCAGCTCCGTGAAAAAGATATACCCTTTCACAAATCCACCTCTTTTAAAAATGCCCAAAGTTTCAACCCGAATATATCGGCAATTTTTATAAGGTTTTGCAGCGTCGGGAAATACTTGCCGTTTTCCCAATTACAAACATTCGACTGCTCAACTTCTAACATTGCCGCCAAATCTAATTGCGACAATTTGCTTTTTTCGCGGTATTTCTTTATAAGTTTCCCAATATGTGCAATGCCCATATTTTACCCCTTTTGAAAATGCTCGATTATCCCGTTTCGGCAAGCCTTTTTTCCGTTCGTGCGCTTAAAAGGGCAAGGCTCTGCGTCGTCGGGCGTTTCGGGGAAATCCCCCAAATACGCGCATATCTCGCAAGGAATTTCCGCGCTGTCATTGATAATAAAATCCACAACCTTATGCAAGGTCTTAATCGTTAAATCTTTCGCCATTATTCACCTCGCTTTATGTCCTCGCGTATCAACCGCTTGACATACGTTGCTTTTGCGCCGACGGTTTGCAGCTTGTCTTTAATATCCGCGTCCGTCGGGTAAAGCTCCACGCGCAATTCCTCGATTTTCGCTTTGTACTTGTTTTTTGCCGCTCGTTTCTTTTCGTCCATTACTTTACTCCTTTTAATTCGTGATTATAAAGCAGGGTTATTTTTTGCTCTAACCTCTTGTTTTTCGGCGTATAACCCGCCCTCATCATTGATATCATAGATTGACCACACTCAATAACCGTTGCTAATTCGGTTTGTTTATACCCCCCCCTAATAAGGACATTGATTTTTTCCGCAAGCGTAACCATTATTCAACCTCCACAAGTTCGCCGTTTTTCAGCGTGTAATATGTATCTTCCTTGATATTCTCGCCGTCCACGACCGCCATTTTTGCGCCAATAAACGGATATTTTTTTCCGTTCCAATCGCCCCATTCCGCAAGTACGATATGAGCACCTTTTACGCCTTTTGCCTTTCCACATTTCCCCCAAGAAACAGCAATCGCCGTCGGGCTTCCTGCACTTGCCGCGCCGTAATCGCCCGTTGCACTTGCCGCGCCTTGATAGCCCGTTGCACTTGCCGCGCCTTGATAGCCCGTTGCACTTGCCGCGCCTTTATTGCCCGTTGCACTTGCCGCGCCGTAATCGCCCGTTGCACTTGCCGCGCCTTTATTGCCCGTTGCACTTGCCGCGCCTTTATTGCCCGTTGCACTTGCCGCGCCTTGCGCTTTTCTTACGGACGAACCTTTTACCTTTTTTGCTCTCGCAAATGTAAAATCTACCGCCGCTTGTACCAATCCCGCAATACTCAACCTCGCGCCGATCTTGATTTTTTGCGCCGATACTTTCGTATCATCTTGCCCCTCTTTATCAATCGTTCCGTCGAGTTCGACTTCGTGATATACGCTTTCGTTTGGCGAATAATATCCCAAGCAATCAAGCGGATATTCGCAAGCGTGAAAACCACCCTCACAGCATTTCACTTCGCCGTCGTGGACGTATTCTTTGCCCTCTTCAAATTGAAAGCCCCGACATGTCAAATCCTTGTTAAAACCTTTATATCCTTTCATAAATACTCCTTTCGGGCGGTTTACCCGCCGCCCGCGCGGTTTATTTTTTCAGTTCTTGCCCTCGATTTTATCCCATACCGCGTAAAGGTCGTCACGCTTAATATTCGGTATGTTGTTTTCGTTAATCAAGCAAATATCGTCAAATCTAATCTCCACCGTCGAATACTCGCTCGTCGGAGTATCAAATACCCAAGTGTGCAATATCAGCACCCACCTTGCCCCTTTCGCTTTTAATTCGTTGCGGATTGCGTAAGTATCGCCCTTTACCGCATATATCGGAGCGTCGATTGTACGGAAAGGCGTTCCGTTTCGTATATTTTTCGGCAGGTTGGCAAGATTTTTTTCAAGCCATTTCTTATGGGCTTTTTCGCTTTTCTTCGCCAAATACTCCTCCGTGTATTCCTTTTCGGTATGGGGGTAATAGCCCGTCGCGCCGCATTTCCAACAACGGTAATTATCAAGCGTTGTCATATCGTAAACACCCGTTCCGCCGCACCGCGGGCAAGCGTCAACGTGATAATGCTTCGTGCCGTTGCTGTCGATCTTGATAAGCGTTTTCGTAAGCGGTACAAGCTGTTTTATCTGTTTCATAAATACTCCTTTCCCGTGGAATAACCGCCACGGGGCGGTTTATTTAATCTTAATAACGCCCTGCTCAATTCTTGATTGCTTCCAAGCGTTATAATCTCTTTCGTTGAATGTTACGAAGCTGTGCAAGTTGTATATCTCTTTCAACGCTTCTTCGGTTATTTCCATTCCGTTACTTGATACTATGTATTTTTTCATTTTTTACTCCTTTGTGAGTGGCTTTGTTTCGTCCGTCCCCTCAACCTTTGTACCCATATTTTACCATATCCCCCGCGGGGTTGTCAAGCGTTTGAAAGGGGTAAAATGGAAATTTTTTAATTTTTTTCAAAATTTTTTCGCAAACAAAAAAGACGGGGTTTTCGCCTCGTCTTTCTTTTTGTCTATTAAATTACTTTTTCGCGTTTACGGCTTTCGTAAATTTTACGAGTTCGTCAATCTTATCCGTCCAAGCAACAACGTCAAGCGTAATGCCGTTCTCGATTGCATACGTGCGAAGTTTTGCAAGCACCGTTTCTTTCTTCAAAGCCCCTGCGCTTTCGCCTCTTGATTTGAGAATATCGTCAACGGATTTATACATTTCTTCCGCTTGCGATATAAACGATTTCGCCGCTTGTTCCAACGCAAGCTCCGCCGCAGCGCGTTCCGCTTCCGCTTGTGCCTTTTCTGCTTCGTCTTTCGCCGCCGCTTCCGCTTCTTTCGCTTTCTTCTTCGCTTTCCACGCGGCAATAAAAGACGATACAGCCGCGATTGCGCCTAACAAAAGGGGAATAAATTTGAGAATTTCCATGATGATTTCCATATTCGCTACCTCCTAAATAGCAATAAATTATTTCGTTTTCCGTGCCTTATAAAATGACTTGTGCGGTTGCGGGTACGGTTTCAGCTTCCACGCTTTCCGCAACGGTTTCCGCCGCTTGCTCGTCCGTTTCTTCAACGACGGGCGGAACATATCCCGCCATTTCGAGCAACGCCGTGATTTTGTCCGAACGTTCCGCGTACTCCGCGTCGATTTTTTCGAGCGCGAGAGCCTTTTCCGCTTCCTTGTCCGCTTCGAGCGTTTCCTGCTTGTGCAGCAACATTTCGATTACGTCTTTCATAGCCCTCCCTCCTTTTCCTTATTTATTCAATAAATCGGATAAATACGGCACGCCGTACTTCGTGAGAAACGGAACGCCGACGACGACCAAAAGGTAAAGGATAATCGCAAGCGTTATCGCTATCCATGACTTTTTGAATATTACCGTGATTTTCTTTGCGACGAAAGTAATCGGGGCAAAGGTGAAAAGCCGATAAAAAGCCAAATCGCCGTCATAACGTTATGCCAAAAGCTCATAACCTTAACCGCCCACTTTTCCGTCGTTGCTTCGTTATAACCGAAACACTCGCACGCGCCTTTCTTGTTATTGAAGTACGCCGTTTTATCTTCCAAATCCGCCCGCTCTTTGATTGCGTCCGTTTTGTTTTTTACGACCTTTCCCGCGCTGTCGAGTAAATCCTTTTGAACGCTCTCGTCCGTCGCTACCCTATGGATAACGGCTTGATTGAACGCTTCCTCGACGAGCTGCTGCGTTTTGTCGCCCGCTTGAATTTCCCGCTTTTCCACGGGTTTATCAAACGATATAGCAGGAACGGCGGGCGTTTCCCCGCCCGATACCGCTACCGCTTGCGATTGTTTCCGCGCCTGTATTTCCTTTTCGAGTTCAAGCAAATCGTTGTTCATTTCTGCCACCTATCACACCATATTCGGCTTGCTAAATTCAATCGTGCCGACAATGTTCGAGATTGCCGCAACAACGATTAAGGGCAACGCGCTGATTAAATCCGTACAACGCAATTGACCGCCGCCCGCCCATTGCAAAACGGAGTTCGTTTGATAATATCCGCTCTTTGCTACCGTCGGCGCATTTACCCCGTTCAAGATCGAAACGGCGTTCGCGGAGCTTTGCCCGACGATTGCACTTTGCGCGGAGCTTGCGCCCGTGTATGCGCGGTATTCGCCGCCGTTGATTTTCGTTACGCCGTCGTTTGACGGTAAAAAGCAATAGCTGTTATTTATCGTGTTCGTTACTTCGCCGTAGCAGTTTTCAAAATCGCCGTGCGGAGCGATATAACTATCCCTGTACCCCGTTACCTTAAATCGGCAATCAACGAATTTAACCGCGCCGCTTGTCGCGCTTGACACTCTTACAACAGTTCCCGTCGTTGAATTTTCCGCGATAATGTTCGCGCCGATTATAGACATTTTCGCGCCCGCAAAAATAACCGAATACGCGCCGACGGCGACGGACGGAGCAATCGCCGAACAATCCGAGAAATCAACCACCACGCGCCGATTTCCGCTTGCGGTAAAGCCAAAATACACATACGGGCTTGCGCTCGTTCCTGCGCCCGATACGGGCGAGGTAATGCCTAAATGCCCGTGAATAACAAACCTTGCGCGTCCGTTATCCGCACCCGCTAAATATCCCGCCACCATTTCGGAAATCTTCGCGTTATCGTTTACGCCGTTACAGTAATAATGCCGTTCAAGCGTTTTATTTGTCGCCGTCATTTCTTTGCGCAATTCCGCCACTTCTTGCACGACCGTTTCCGCCCCTGCCGCGTTGACATTCTTCGCCACTTCTAAATCAATACGCGTACCAACGACAGGCAAACCGATTTCAAGTTCAATATACGCATTATCGCGCACTATATAATTTGCACCCTCGGCAAACACGCGCCCGTTTACAATCACCGTCAATTCGTCACGGTTCTTGTTAAACTGCGGAATGCCGATAGGAATATCCGTTTGCCCGACCGTTTCCGAAAAATAAGTATTTCGGTAAACCCGAACAACTGTTGCGCCCACGCCTGACATTACGTTGCAAAGCGCGCCGTCCTCGCGTGTATCGACGATTGCCGAAAAACTTGTCGCGAATGCGGGAACGCGGATATAAGCAATACAGATTTCGTATATATTCCCCGCCCTCGTCAAGTCGTTGACCGTAGGGTTATGCGAAAGCGATTTAATATAAATATTCGGGGCTTTCACCGCTTCGCTGTCATCGTTGCGGATAATCACGCAATCGTAACGGTCAACGCTTTCGCCGTTGTCAAGCGTGATTAAATACGGGCTTTCGTTTTCAAACCACGCGCCGCCGAGCTTTGCAAAACCCGCCGCAATGGAAATACCGAGGTCGCCCGTTTTCGTTACTTTCAGCGTATCGCCCGCCGTGCCGTCCGCTTCGGGTTTTATTCCGTCCGTGAAAACAACGTCATACGGCTTGCGTATATCCTCCGCCGTGTAAACATGCGTATTTACGCCGTTCACGACGCTATTGTTATAAAAGCCCCCGCGATAGGTTTTGTTCGCTTGATAAGTAGGCATATTCCTTTCCTCCGTTAATTATAAAATTCAAATACAGGCTCT
>JAEIGA010006987.1_pt1 | contig 17164 bp, 11 predicted proteins | sample 9270691 | NCBI WGS metagenome assembly JAEIGA01 (sample SAMN17057246, study PRJNA624740) | gut metagenome | biome: biome; isolation source: fecal sample | host: Bos grunniens | place: China: Xizang | collected 2019 | reverse complement strand
CAAAGTGATGGTGCACAAACGCCCTAGTACTGTGGCTTCTGCTGCGGCTATTAAGTATAAGTACAATATAGAGGTGGTACCACATATTATATGTAGTGGTCTAAATGCAGAGGAGATTGAAAATATTCTGATAGACTTAGATTTCCTAGACCTTCACAACCTATTTGTACTTCGTGGCGACCCTCAAAAAGGACTTCGCCGTTTTGCCCCAAAGGCAGGCGGACACGAGCATACCACAGAACTGATGGAACAAATAAACAAAATGAATAGTGGAATTTATTCCGACAATTCTATAAAAAATTCTGTGGCTACTCACTTCACAATGGGCGTGGCTGGCTATCCAGAAAAACACCTTGAAGCACCAAATATGGAAACAGACCTATTCTATCTAAAAGAAAAGGTGCGTCTTGGTGCAAAATATGTGGTAACACAACTTTTCTTCGACAATCAAAAGTACTTTGACTTTGTGCGTCTTTGCCGTGCCGAAGGCATTGATGTGCCTATCGTCCCAGGACTTAAACCTATTTCTGGTCTAAATGACATAAAGCTATTGCCTCAAACTTTCAATATAGACATACCTGAAGATTTAGTGAAGGCGTTAGCAAACTGCAAATCAAACGAAGAGGCACGTGCAGTGGGTGTAGAATGGTCTATTGCCCAAAGCAAAGAACTTATGAAATTTGGCGTGCCAGCGCTTCACTTCTACACATTGGGCCAAGCTGCAAGCGTGAGAAAAATTTGCAGTGAGGTGTTTTAATGTTCAATTAGAGTTAGAAGACTTTCTATCCTAAAATTAAAGCGTCCTTGTTAAATAAAAAGTGTTATCTGCTTTCTATTATTCATAATAATAGTATCAATTACACTTATATTCATACCTAACACGGACGCCACTTTTCTTAAATCTATTCTCATTAGCACTTCCTTTGTAATCATTCTTTTTGCATCTTTAAAAGAAATACTTTTGAGGAAAGCAGATACTACCTCAGAATTTAGCAGATTCCAAATATATTCTGCATCTTCCAATGTATCAAACCCAATAAAGTAACAGGTATCATCCAACATTACAGGTTTATCTTCTTGCGGTTTTACTAAACAAAAATGAAATGTTTTATATAAACCAGAGATTGCTATCTTATATGGTTTAAAAGAATAATCCCCTACTCCAAAAATAGAAAAATCACACTTTCCCTTGTAGATACTAGATTTTCGGTTTCTAAATTCATTTATATGATTATTTAGATATTCAAATGTTTTTGGAAACTTTTGAATATATGAAGTATCTTGACCTACAATTTTTTGAGTAATTATAGTATGCCTATTCGTTTCATCTGCATATACATTCTTTAAGTTTGAACTTTTCAACAACGGATAAACTAAATCTTGTTCAATTACAAACTCTTCTCCCAATTTATTCTTATATACTCCCCCCTCACATATAAACTCCATTATTTTAGCACAGTCATGCTTTACTCCTTGTCTCCACTGCAATTGACACACTCCATCTATATTTTCCTTACTATCTAAATATGAAAAGTCTGATAAAAATTTGTTATCTCTCCAACCAAAACTACATTTAAGTTTAGATGTATAGAAATCAAACTCCTGACAAAAATATTCTGTTTTATTATTTAACTTACACGTAAATAACGACGCATCAACATTTACCTCAAACTCTTTTTTACAATCTATATTTTGTTTCTTTAAATCATCTATTTGCAACTTCAGTTGAGGAAGTTCATAAACTATATTTTTAATTACAGAATTCTTCACAAGAAAAGCTAAACTACCGTTATAGCTTTCAAAATTTCTTATCAAATCTAGAGTAATAAATTCTGCTATATCAAAATTTCCTTTACCTGTTATTGCATCTAATCCTTTTTTTTGCTTAAAATTTGATTTTACAGGAAGATTTTTTGACTCTATAGTCCCTAACATTGAGTTTGTTACCCATGGAGGATTCCCTATTATTAGCAATTCTTTTTCTTTTATTTCTTCTTTTATTAAATTATAGTCATAGTCAAAAATACTCGTATTAGCAATTGTTATCTTTGGTTTATTTCTTTGTGGATTCTTTAAGAAGAAGTCAAGAATATTAAACTTTGCCTGCCATGTATATTTCTCTTGGATTTCTATCCCAAAAATTCTTTCAACATCTACAAATAATTCCAAAACTGCCAATATAAAGTTTCCTTTACCACAGGTTGGTTCTACCACAATCTTAGGTTGAATTCCATTGTCCTTTAAAGCATTTACTATATCTAAAGTTAATCTAGTATTTGTCTGAAAATCACCATATTCCAGTCTGTTATCTGATGCCATAATCATAGAGAACCTATCTAACATCTGTGACATTTCTACAATATCAGAATTATGAATAAAGAAATTATTTATTCCACTTGAGAGACATATTTGCTCGTTAATCTTATCAAGAGATTTATAGTTTCCTATAATATCTTCTAAAAAGGAACGAACAGGTAGACTTATATCTATTCCGAAAAACTTCATTTCTTCTCTACTTCGTCTATTAATTTATTAATTCCAGAAACATTCTTGTCTAAAGATACAACTCGTTGATATTGCAATCTCCATTGTAATGCATTAGATATTGTTAAATACCCTTGTTTAGGAGGATTATTTAAAATATTTTGCGCATAAGTGCGTAGAGTTATTTCATCTGCAGGCAGATTTCTATCTTGAAGATACGCTACTATATCATCTTCATTCGCATGGTCTTTTATCATTTCTCTTAAACGATAAGTTGTAGTATAATCTCCAGTTCTATCAGATGAAATAAACGCACAACTAACAAATCTTAATGTTGTTGTTTGGTTTTTAGGATTATCTATTTTATCATACACAAAGAGTAATAAATTATAACCTAATCCAAAAATCTTCTGTTTTGCATCTTTATATGGGCATGAAGATTGTGGCTGTCTAATTGACGTAACCTTAATATCTGTAAGTATGTTTTTAGAAGGTAAATCTATTCCATTTGCAGAGGAACCTATTTCAACTGAATATTTATTCTTTAATTGTTGTTGAAATTTGTGCTCCACATATGTACCTACAGCTTTCCCATCTGTTATTCCATATAATTCTGAATTCTTTATTTTAGATTCTGATATGCAAAAAAGTTTTGCTTCTTCGCGTAAAAGAGTTATTGTCAATTTTGGTTTCATAAATTCTTATTTTAGTTCTTAAAAAAATCAATATAGTATACAACTATGACTTAGTTTCCCTCTAAACCCATTGCAAAGACTTGGTTTCATGGAAATATAGGCAACCGCGCACATTAGACCACTTATTCATCTGTTTTAGTAGTTTAACGTAGTTTCTTATTTGGGCGTAATACTTGTTGTTTTTCTCACCAAATTTGTAGTCGACCACAAGTAGTTCGCCTTCTTTTTCCATGATACGGTCTGGGCGATAATTGTTATTTGAAATAATAGTCCTTTCGTTCCAAACCACAGGATAAGTGCCATCAAACCATTCTGAAACAAGTGGATTGCTTACAATTCCTTCCAACTCATCCTTTTTAGAGCCCGCTTCCTTGCTAGAGATAAGTCCCATACGCACAGCCCTATTTATTGCTCGTGAGGTATCTTCTTTTGTCTTCACAAATTGCAAAATACCATGAAGTACACTACCCTCACGCTGACGCAAAGAAGATTCTGTTTGAAACCTTAAATTCACTTTTGAATCTTTGGCGTTATAATCTACAGAAGCATAATCGCAGTCGCAAGGCACAGCCTCTACAGGCTTTTTCTCCACATTTAGATACGCCAATTGTCCAAAAGAATATTCCATTACTTCCTCTTCTTCTAAAGAATTGTTGCATGGGAAATTACTCAACACCCCAGATACCCATTTGTACACCTCGTGATTGTTGCCAGGAGCAGAATATACATAAAGTGCACTGCGAGGACGAGTAAGCGCCACATAAATAAGATTCAAATTGTCTATCTTTTTATATCGCATTTCTTCGTTGTACTCCTCTGCAAAACTGGTTTTATCCAAATCTTTAGTTACCTTTATTGGAAGAAGTGGCAAATAATTTGTAAACTCTGTAGTTTTATTTCTAAACCATTTCACCTCGTTGTTTACACTTAAAGGCCACTCACAAAATGGCACAAACACCACAGGAAAATCCAAACCTTTAGATTTGTGTATGGTAAGAATGTTTACGGCATTTACTCCACTTCCACCCTCGATAGAAATATTTTTTCCTTCCAATTCCCACCAAGACAAGAATCCTTCCACATCTGATGAATGTTTTTGGTTGTAGTCGAAGACCAAATCTTGAAACGCCTGAATATAAACGATAGATTCTTTTCTTTTGTTAAGTTTCAATATCTGAATAAACTTCTCAATTTGCTCAAACAGAGGAAGTTTTGAAGCCTTGCGTATTTCTTCTGTGATTATACTAGACTTATCATCTTTCTTTGGCGTTTTGGCGTTGTTTTCTCCGCTGTTGGCGTTAGGTTCTACGCTTTGGGTTGGCCTTAAACTTTCTAATATGAAATTATTTATCTCTTCATTTTTGTTTGACAACACCTTTAAAAGATATATTAAAAGTCTAACGTCGTTTGAAGAAGACACCAACAAACTTTCAGAAGAAATCACATTTATTCCCTTCTCCAACAGATACTTAGATACAACTACACCTTTCTTTTTGTCGCGTACCAAAATACCTATATCCTTCAAATTAAAGCCCTTAGCGAGTACTTCATTTATATCATTGTATAGAGCCTGAAGTTCTTTTTCTTGAAAATCTATTTTTTCACCTTTAGGAGCATCGTTCCACACCTTCCAATTCACATATCCACCCTCTGGAGCCTTTCTTTTTGGATTTATCATTTGCTTAACGTCTGAATAGACATTTGCGATTTTGTCTTCTTCATTTTTTATTTCATTATCAAGACCTTCTACCAACTTTGTAAAGAAAACATTGTTGAAATCTACAATTTCACGCAAGCTTCGCCAGTTGTCTTCCAATGTTTCCTCGTCGCAGTTTGCACCATACTCATCTTTTATTTTGTGAGCCAAAATCTTCCAATCGGAATTGCGCCAACGATAAATACTTTGTTTTACATCACCTACCACAAGGTTTTCATTGCCATACGCCACAGAGTCACCAACTAACGGAATAAAGTTTTTCCATTGCATCGAAGAAGTATCTTGAAACTCGTCCAATAGGTAATTTTTTATCTGAGTACCAACCTTTTCATATATAAAAGGAGCATCGCTGTCGCCTATCATACCTGCCAACAAGTGATTCATTTCAGAAAGCAAAAGCTCATTTCTTTCTTGTAGTCTGTTTGTTATGTGCGTATGAATTTCCTCTATCACAGGCAAATAAATAGCATGCGATACCACTGCATTTATTGTGAAATAAAGATTCAGATTGTTTATATAACTTTCTGCAAAGGCTTCAATATCTTTATCAAATCCTGCTGCGACTAAATCTGATGCATATTTTTTGTAATTTACGGCAGTTAGAACTCCTTCTAAAGACAATTTTTCCTGTTGTTTTTCTGTAAAGAAATTTATTTTTCCTTCTATAAATGTTTTTAAACGTTCGAGCACTCCCCTATTAGAATCCTTCTTTAAGTCTAGCCCCGCATTTTCAAACGAAGTTTTAGCATTGCTCGCCAATGTTTTCCAATCATTAAGAATATTTTCTCTTTTTGTCACACACTCTGCAAAGAACTTCTTCACATTGTCATAGGTATAAAGAGATTGTTCTTTTGGAGTCAGATTCATAAACTCCTCTTTCCAAAGCATTGAGGTTAAAGACTTTAACTCGCCTGAGAATGACCAATCTTTACCCTCTTTAAGTTTACCTAAAGCATGTTCTAAAAGTAGATTGTAAGCATTTTCATACTGGTCTAGGTTCATTCGCATTTCATCTACCGAGTCTTCTATAAGCTGAGTTTTGTCTAAAACTAGATTATAAAGCCCACTGAAGCCTAGTTCCCTAAACATAGAACGAACTATCTTCTGAAAAAACTTATCGATAGTTGAAATATTGAAATGAGAATAATCGTGAAGTATAGTTTTAAGGTACTCAAGGGCCTTTTTATCACTTTTTTTTATGACACGTTCATTTAATTCCTTTACAATACGAGTCTTCATTTCCTCGGTTGCCTTGTTTGTAAAGGTCACAGCAAGTATCTGATTATGAGACGACCCAGAGTCCAACAACTTCACATAATCGTTTGTTAGTCTAAATGTTTTACCACTACCAGCAGATGCTTTCAATACTTTTATAGGCATATTATCCCCCTTTTGTTTTATAACCTTTGGCTTTAAGTAAATCTTTCACTTTGGCACGCACGTCGCCTTGAATAAGAATCTCGCCCCCACGAGCAGAACCTCCTACTCCGCATTGCACTTTTAGGTACTTTGCCAAATCCTTAAGTTCGTCGTCAGTACCCTCAAATTCTGTTATTATTGTGGCAGGCTTGCCGTTGCGACGTTGAAACGAAATATTAAGCGCAGTTTTTTGCACTTGTTTAGTTTCAGAGGTTTGTTCCTCTTCCTGAGTTTCCACCTGAGGCACTTGCAGCCCCGCCAATGCATCTTTCCAATCCATTATTTTAGTCTTTATTTAATATTTCTTCTGCTTTTTCCACATCGGCATCGTCTACCGCTAGTTTCACTCCACCCACTGCCACATGAAACATCGAGCCCATATTTTCATCTATCACACAGGCTCTCACGCCCTCATTCTCAAGCAACTGACGCACCATCTCCGCCTGTATCCCATTCTCAAAAGTTCTTATTGTTTTCATAGTTTTTCGTTTTTGATTATTGATTATACACTACATTTTACTATATATCGTAGACTTTGGATTTTTATGTAAAAAATTAAATATTGCTTTATGAAATTCTCGTTCATTCTCTTGCTTTAGGAACTGATATATTTCCTTTAATGAATATCTAGCGCGTTGTAAAGTGTTAAATCTCAATTTCATTTCATCAGAAAGATAAGAATAAAATAGCACATTACCTTCATTTTGTTCCAACTTACATAAATTTTCTTTTTTTTCTTCTAAAAGAGACTCAGTACTAGAATATATAGGTATCAAGAAATCTACATTCCATTGATCTTTTTTGTATGTAAGAATCTCAACTGCATTAATTATAAAATTATAAACTAATGTATTTTTAAATACATTTGATATTTTATTTAAAAGTATAATGTTTCCTTTTCTTTTTCTTAGATTATCAAATGCAAATAGCAATGAGTTTGCTTCAATATCTATACATTCATAATTTGACTTATAAACACATATACATGAAGACCAATCATTTTTTTCATTCTTAACCACAAGAAACTGTAAGATCCCTCCTATATCTCTAATGCAAATATCTCCAATATTTATAATTTGCATATTTGAAGAATCAACAATTTCAAACGGACTTCTTATCTTGGAATATTTATTTACAAAATAAATTGTCATACAAAATTAAGTAGTTTTTCTTCTTTTTCACCTAGAAAATATGCTTCAATAAAATCCCAACGCTGCTTTGTTGTCATTTTTGTCGTAAAGAAGTAAGTAAATATTTTTTCTGCAAATTTATATTTCTCATAGATACCATTCAATATAGTATTATCATACTTTTTACTTCTTATTATATTATTTATGTAATAAGGGTTATTAATACGAATAAATATAACAGGTTCATCTCCTCCTGTCCTTTGATAATCGGCTAAACCATAACTATTAAGAAATTCACTTAATTTCACAATATCATCATTAACATCACAATACTTAGTGAGATTCTGTTCCTTTATTGTTTTTTCAAAAACTTCTAAGTATTTAAACGAAACACACTCATAACCTCCTTGCATTTTTTGAAATGCTTCCTTTTTATGTTCCCCTTTATGAGATGGATAGACTCTACAATATTGACAACAACCAATATTACTTAAAGAAGCATATAACATCCTAAAAGTTTCTATAAATTGCTCACGTTTAAGAGAATTAAAATCACGTGGTAGATCATTTTTAATTTCTTCTAAATCTATCCTTATACCTTCTGTACTCATTATATTTAGATATTTATGAGCCAAATTAAAGAATTCACGTATTTTATCCCTCACCACATCTATAGAATCATGAATTTCTAGTAATACTTTATTTTTTAATTTTAAATTGTAAGATTCAAATATTTTACCTTCTGCCAATTTTTGCTTAAATTGTGGGAAAGATATGTTACTATATTTATCATTCCAAATCTTATCTGCATTAAGAATAAATAAATTATCCTTTATTTTTTTTACATACGGGATATATTGCCTGTGAAATTGCTTCGCATACTCCTTAGGTACTTCTACATAACAAGTTCCAAATAGACTTTTAGGACGGACTATTAAAGAATGGAAATTTAACTTATTTAGTAAGTCATTACTTATTAGCAACAAACAACTCTTTAAATTCTGATCAATGCTATCAGGCTTTGCCAATGGGAATATATAGGAAAAATCCGAAGCTGAAATCAACATATTTCTCTTCTCACCATTAAGACGATATAGAGCCATAAGTTTCATTAATACTTGCATCAATTGATAAGGTTTAATTGCAGATAATCCATGAAGTTTACGAATATATCTAAAATCATTCTCAGAGAAATCTATTTTTGCAACACCTTCAATTTTAGGATCTCTCGCTAAGCGTCCTATTTCTTGAACATAATCTGATAGACAACCTGTTGGAGCATGATGATAAACTTCTTCTATATCACTAACATCTATACCCATCCCAAATGCCTTCGTTGCACACATTATTGGTTTTTCTCCACTTTTAAAATACTCGGCACTAAGTAGTTTCTCTGCAGGAAATAAGCGAGCATGATAATGAGTAACTTTATCACGTATTTTTGTTATCTCATCACTTTTAATTACAACATCTACCGTCCTTGCAAAAGGAAAATAAACTATAGTTTTCTTTTTATTATCTAATGCTTCTTTAATCCTTTCTATAGTTAGTTGTTTGCGTTTCTCTTCATAATTCTTAGAGATATTAGATTGCCGTATATCAAATACAATATTATCCCTACGAACAACTCCTATATATTTTATACAAGGATCCATATTTAAAGATTTAATTGTATCTAGAACCATGTCGTTCTTTCCTGATGGATCCCAAACTGCTGTTGCTGTCAAAGCAAAAATAGGAAATTTATATCCTAATCCTCTTCTTATTTTACGTAAATGATCACCTAAAAACCAATAATCTACTCTAAAATCTCTACCCCACGTAGTTACAGTATGCGCTTCATCAATAACTAAAAGACCTATTTTTCGTTCACCTATAAATGTAGAAATAGAATATGACAAGAGCAGTTCTGGAGACAAATAAAGTATATTTATAGTACCCTCTTTTATCCCTCTAAGAGTTGCTTCTTTCGCTGTTGCAGTCTTATTACTATTCAATGTCCCAACCCCATCATAACCGACCAAACCTTCTACTTGATCGTTCATAAGTGCAACCAAAGGAGAAACTACTATAGTTAATAAATTGTATTTATTAGCAAGATATATTGCAGACAATTGAAATAATAAAGACTTTCCAGCACCTGTAGGAGATGTTAACAAGATATTTTTCACATTATCAGAGTTGCCTTTATAAGCCTTTTCTGCCTGCTGTATCACTGTTTCAACAATCGTTCCCTGCGAAATTTCTATAACATCATGATTTAATGTCAAGTCCTTATATATCTTTAATGATCTAAATTTTTCATATCCCCAAACTTCTTTCATCACCTCATACAAATCTTGACGCGGTGCTACATCAAGATTTTTAACTAACTTATAAATCTTAAGGTTACCACCTAATTTTGTATTTAAAGCAACAAATATCCTAAATTTATCATTTGAGATTTCTTCTATAGGGATGACAATGTCTCTTTCACATGGTGTCATTGTTTCATATAGTTCCTTCAACAAAATATCCAATGATCCATCTTGAGTTGAGATGTATAAATTTTCACCTATGGTGTTTACTATACCACAATCATTAAATTGAATAGGTTCTACCAAACTAATCCTTTTTATATGATGTTCATAGAAACAAGAATCAATGTATTGTATATATTCAACCCCTTCTACATGAATACAATATGAATAGAACAAACTATATATAGGTGAAGTTCCTTCTACTTCTTCAAATTGTTTACTATCAAAGTCAGGGATAGAAATACCAGTAGGATTCGGATATAACTCAAATAGATTATTTTCTAATACACAAAATTTCTTATTTAGAATTTCTATTGACTGAAATTTTGAACACAAAGCTAAAAATGACTCATATGTGCATATTGCAATCTTAGAACCATTATAGTTAATCACATCCATCAAGAACTGACTATTGTTAATCTTATCTAAACAGATTTGATAATCTTCAAATATTGAGTAATCCAGAAGATTGTAAGTCTTTCTTAATTCTATAACTAGATTGTTAGCAAAACCTTTTAATACTACAACATCATACTCCTTACAATCCTTCTCTATTTTATTTATTATAAATTTAGATATCATTTTAATTCAATTGCAAGTTGGGAAAAATTTAGATCTAATTTTTGTGATTTTATAAAATCATATGCACCTTTTGTTTTTCCATACGATAAAATAGAAGTACCCAATTCTTGTACTTGTTTATTTAGTAATTCATATACCTTATCACACAATTGACTTAAGAATATCTTAAGATTATCAGAAATAGATTGATTATTCCATATTTTAATAAGGTCTAATTGCCTTGATGAATATCTTGCTAATAAAGACATTACATATGCAACTATAGTTGCCTTACCATTTGCATAGTTTTTATTTTCTGGTCGAGACATTAAGAATTTGTAAATAATCAACAATGCTATTGTTTCTTTATAAGACACCTCATCAGGGATAAAAGATCTCTCTATCTGATTCTTCATGAAAGTCGCATAGGTTGTACTAGCACCTTTAACAGAATCATATGGTGTTTCTTCCCAATTACACCAAACTTTTGCTACATCTTCCTTATTAAATCTCATTCCTTTAGGATATTGAGAATCAAAAACGTCTTTTTCTACTTTCGTTCTTAAATTTTTCTTTGCTTCATCGTACTGACCTCGTAAACGTTCGTAGAACCAATACTTTGGATCATTATTAGGATTTGGTGCTATTATATATCTTGACAACTTCTCCATCATTGTATTATATTCATTACTTACAGAAAAGTCTGAATATTTTACTTTATTTTGAAAGTTAGATGACAAAGCTATATTACCTGATATTTTCTCTATATCATCTGATATTATCAACTTCACTTGTACATATACACCCATTAAAGAAACTTTTTTACCTCCGCCAGATTCACCAAGTTTCTTTGCATTATAAAGAACAGCAGTCGTTTGTCCTCCATTAATTATACGAAAATCTAGGATTTTCTTCAACATACCCATTGTAATATATTGATGAGACATTGAAGTTTCATCAATATCAGTAACATCCTCTTTTTCGCCTATAATAGTAGAATCAATACCTTTAGCTAATGCAGTTATACCATTATTAAATGCTAAAAACATTTCATTCTCATTCCTTAATGTATCTAACATTGCAACGTTAGGTTTTTTATCTTTTACCCCCTTTAGACCTAAGAAATATCTTACATTATTGTAAAGTAATCTAGTGTTATATTTCTCATATAATTGATATAATAACTTTGCAGGAAACATCATTTGCACACAACGATATCCAAATCTATTTGATTCCATTTGAATAAATGGAATTTTATAGCGTTTATATTCATCACTCTCAAAATCTATATCAATTGCTATATGATCACTTAAAGAGTGAGTATTTGCATAAATTTTCTTTAAATCCCACAAATCATAATAGACAGGTTTAGCTGCGATCAATTGTTTTTTAAGTGTAAGATTATTTATGACATAATTAGAAATAACTACTAAATTTACTGTATGATGTTTTTGTACATTGTTATAAATAAATTCAAGAGCTTTATACTCTGAAGAATCTACATCCATATCAAAATGATAACCCCTAATAGCTGCATTATAGAAACCCTGAGGTCTATTTAATGAGGTTTGACTATCCGAATTAGTTTTTACCTTTACATCTACATCTGAACTATAATCTGTATAGAATAAATATAATACTTCTTCATTAATGCTTTCCGCATATGCATGTATTTCTCCTTGGACTTTTCCATCTCTCTGAAGGATCTTACAATGATCTTTAACAATTTCCTTACAATCTAATAGTTCCTCTATTTTATCTAATACCACAGCAGTAAAAGCCATCTCTGGGGTTTGATATTCATCCATCATCATTTGAGTATCTGTCATAAGAGATACCAAATAATTTTTCAATTCTTCATTCATAAGTATATGTATTTTAAAGTTATTTTCAGCTTCTCACGCAAATATAACAATTATTAATAACATTCTTCATTGAGAATATATAAAATATTCCATTTTTCTAATAGAAAATAATTATTTCTCAAAACTAGAAAAAATTACTAAACCTGTACTGAAATTTGACACACCTTGTTATTATTTTTGCAAATTCAAAACATACGCATAAGATCCTATATTAAAGATTATTTACTATCTTTGTTTAATATATAATTATTTCTGACTATGGATTTTAATACACTCAATAAAGAACAACTTCAAGCGGCTACATTTGAAGGAAAACACTTACTTGTTTTAGCAGGTGCTGGTACTGGTAAAACTAGGACCATAATAGCAAGGGCTCTTTACTTAATAAAAAAAGGAATAAACCCTTCCCGCATCAAAATCTTATCGTTCACAAAAAAGTCAGCCAATGAGATTGCTTCTAGAATAAAAATAGAAGGCAAGAATACTCCAGAAACAAAAAGAATATCAGGATCTACATTTCATTCTTGGTGTATGGATATAATTACTAAATATGGGAAATTATTTGGTCTAGAAGAGTATAGTTGCATTGATGAAGAAGATAGACTCTCAGCTATTAAAATCGCATACGGTAAGGTTTATGACAAAAACCAACAAAAACTTAATAATATAATAATAAAACCAAAGGAAATTCTTGAAGTATATTCCTACTCAATAAACACACAACAGAACCTATCAACATCTATAAAAGTCAAATGTTTAGAAAATACTAACGATACAGATTATCTAATAAAAAAAACAGAAGAAATAAAAGAAATTGCGATTCCTGTTATAAAAGAGTATATTGACTATAAAAAGTCTAGACACTACATTGATTATGATGACATGCTCAAAATAGTTGCAACAGTATTGAAACAAAATGAAAAATTAAGAGATCTTATTTCTTCGCAATATGACCATATTCTAATTGATGAGATGCAAGATACAAACCCGTTACAATGGATGTTAATAGAATCATTTATTGATAACTGCCATCTATTTTGCGTAGGAGATGATGCTCAGAGCATATATTCATTTAGGGGAGCTGACTTTAAAAGTATTCATTCATTTAAAAATAAAATTCCAAACTCAGTAATATACAAACTTGAAGAAAATTATCGTTCTACTCAGGATATTCTAGATCTCTCAAATTGGCTTTTGAGAAAATCTAAATTAGATTATAATAAACAATTAAGATCTAATAGAGGATTTGGAGAAAAACCTTTTATCAAATTAGCTGAAGATGATTGGGACGAAGCTGATTTTATAATAAATGACATAAAGAATAATATACATAATGGTGAAAATTATAGAGCACATATGATCTTAACGCGTTCTATGTATGGTTGCAGAACTTTTGAAGCCGCCTGTATTAGTTGTGACATTCCATATATCTTATTTGGAGGAATTTCATTAATGAAATCTGCCCATGTTAGAGACGTCTTCTCTGTCTTAAGAATTATACATAATCACAAAGATGAGCTAGCGTGGATGAGATACTTAATGCTTTGGGAGGGCATAGGAGAAGCAACTGCTAGTAAGTTAATAGAAAGAACATTGGATTGTAAAAATTTACATAACTATATTGATGTCATAAAACAAAAAGGTTTTAAGGATTCTAACATATATACCTTGCTTGAAAAAGTTATTTCTTTAAATGATAATGTAGATACAATTATTGACCTCATAGTCTCAGAATTAGAGATTATTATGCAAAAAAAATATGAAAATTGGGATAGAAGAAAAAATGATTTCAATGCTCTTAAATTGGTTGCAAAGAGATCAACTGATATCCAGGAATTTATAACGAAATACATTTTGGATCCTATAGCAGAATTATCTGAGTTGGAAACATCAACATTATCTAACGATGTTGTTACTATTTCTACAATACACTCAGCCAAAGGTCTTGAAGCCAAATATTGTTATATATTAGGAGTATACCCAGGTAATTACCCCTCAAATCGAGCTATTACAGACGATGATATTGAAGAAGAAAGAAGATGTTTATACGTTGCGCTTACAAGAGCCAAAGATAAGTTGTTTCTTATGTCTAGAATTCAGAGTAATTATGGCATTAGAAAAAATAATGCTAACTTAACAGAAAATCAATCATACTTTCTTAATGCATTACCTGAAAATTTAGTAACAATTATCGACAATCCAAACATTGACTTCAACTATGATTTTAATGATGATGATTATAATATAAATATTGATCCGTTTAATGATTTTGACTTCTCATAATCTATACATTATGAACATTTATATATTACACTTTGCAGAAATAAATTTAGAAGGAATTCTTAGTATTGATTGTAAGAAATTCTCCAAATTGGAAGATGCACAAAAAGAACAAGAAATAATAATTGATACTTTCAGAGAAAAGTTACAATCAAATAATTACGAATTTACAGAAACACATATACGCCATTTTAGAGAAATCTCTTGCACTGAAAACCTAATTGAAATACAAACTCATATTGAGATATTTTAAACTTAAATAATTAAATGTATGAATCCATCAAAAAACTTAAATCAAATTTTAAAACATGGAGAACGTCTTACTTTAGAATGTAAGAAAGCAACAAACACACTACCAAACTCCACATGGGAAACCTATTCTGCTTTTGCGAACACATACGGAGGCACAATACTTCTTGGGATTGCAGAAGATTTAAAACAATCCAACTTCAAAGAACGTTATCAAATAATTGGAGTAGATACCCCTGAAAAGATTATTACTGATTTTTGGAATACAATTAACAGTAATAAAGTTAATGAGAACATCTTATCAGACCACGATGTTAACATAATTGACATTGATGGCAAGAAGATTATTTGTATCAATGTTCCTCAGGCAGATTGGAGAATAAAACCTATATTCCTAAATGAAAATCCATACAAAGGAACTTTCAAACGCAATCACGAAGGAGACTATCATTGCACAGCAAGACAAGTTCGAGCTATGATACGCGACTCATTTGAAGATGGTAATGATGGTATTATTCTTGATCATTACGACATGGAAGATATAGACCTTGACTCACTACATCGCTATCGCAATCTTTTCCGTGTTTGGAATACAGACCATATTTGGAGTGAGATAGACGACAAAACGTTCCTAAGGAACCTTGGAGGATATATCGTAAATAAAGAAGAAGGCAGAGAAGGACTTTCTGTTGCAGGTCTTATGATGTTTGGTAAAGGCCTGCCTATTAGAGAACGTTTTGACAACTTCCGTATGGATTATATTAATTTTTGTAATCTTATTGGCGACGAACGTTATAGCGACCGCTTAACATACGATGGTAGATGGGAAAACAATCTATACAGTTTCTTTAGTATTGTTCTTCCAAAAATGACTTTTGATTTACCTAGACCTTTTCGTATGGAAGGTTTACAAAGAGTTGATGATACACCTCAGCACAAAGCTGTAAGAGAAGCATTTACAAATGCAATTATTCACGCCGATTTAATGTTAGAATCTGGTATTTTGCGTATTGAAAAACATGATGACCGACTATGTTTTAGAAATCCAGGACTTCTAAGATTGCCAATAGAAAAGATATACAATGGAGGGAACTCTGTTGCAAGAAACCCACGCATACAAAATATGCTTCGCATGGTTGGTTTTGGAGAAAATCTAGGTTCTGGATTTCCTCAAATCATTGCAGCATGGAAAGAAACTAATTGGGGTGAACCTCAATTAATAAATAAGATTGACTTAAATGAAGTAGAATTAGTACTGCCATTTAAGCAAAATAATAGTTCTTTTAGGACATTGAATGATACTATAAATGTCCCAAAAGATGTCCCAAAAGAAAATACAAACGAACTAACTGATAGACAACGCATTATACTAAAAATGATAGAAGAAGATAAGACCACAACTTCCCAAAAGATTGCCCAAAAAATGTCCCAAAAGAAACCTCTCTCAGAAAAGACAATTAAAAGAGAACTCGCAGCGCTTCATGAAATGGGAATCTTGTTCCGTGAAGGAGGACGTAAAAATGGTTATTGGGTTATAAAGAAATAAACAAAACTAACTTATGGAAACACTAATCGTACTTACAATTATATTTGCAGTAGTAATAGTTGCAATGTTTTTTGTTTTTAGAAATCAGATAAACTCACTGAAGAACTATTACGAGAGACAAATAGCAGAAACAAAAGAGAACAACGAAAACCAACTTGCGACAGCAAAGGAGGCGCACGAGAAACAACTAGAAGCAATAAAGGAACTAAATAAAGTTCAACTTGAAACTCAGGTAAAACTTATCAAGGAGCAAATCCAGACCACGTCTGAGAACATTCTGAAACGTCGTCAAGAAGAACTTGGTAGTGCCAATAAAGAGCAAGTGTCAAAGATTATCTCGCCTATTGAGCAGAGCCTACAAGAAATGCGCCGAGCACTTCATCAAAACCAAAAAGACCACCAAGAGGCAATCAACAAGCTCGACGCTACCATTAGAGCAAATATGGAAAACAGTGCGTCACTTGGCGAGAGTGCCGACCGCCTTACTCGTGCCCTAACAGGCGAAGTAAAGGTGCAAGGCAACTTTGGGGAACTTAAACTCAAACAACTCTTGGAAGACCTTGGACTGAAAGATGGCGAACAATATTCTTCGCAAACTCACCTACGTGACAAATTTGGCAACCTTATAAAAGACGACGAGGGCAAAGGACTTATTCCAGACTTTATTTTGCATTTTCCAAACAATAGAGAGGTAATTGT
>JAEIGA010006986.1_pt1 | contig 17165 bp, 29 predicted proteins | sample 9270691 | NCBI WGS metagenome assembly JAEIGA01 (sample SAMN17057246, study PRJNA624740) | gut metagenome | biome: biome; isolation source: fecal sample | host: Bos grunniens | place: China: Xizang | collected 2019 | reverse complement strand
TGCTGAACTAAACTCCCTGACTTGTAGTATTTCCCCCATAACTGCAAGTCTTTTTTTTATTTAATTTGACAATAATAAAATAAATTGTTAAAATATAGGCATGAAAATAATTATTTATACTTTAGTTATTATATTTTTAGTGATAACATATCATAAATTTTTATTGTGGTTAAGATATTTTGTAAAACCACAAATAAAAGAATGGCTTAAAATTTTTTTAGATTGGAAATTTGCAGTATGCTATATATTGGCTTGGGCAATACTTCATATACCATTATATGTTGGTATCATATTAGGTTCAATATTTGCTATTAAATGGTTAACAGTTTTATGTACTACCATATATGCAATATATTGGACACCAATTTTTAATGAATATATAATTCAGATACCTATTGCAATTTGGCTAAAAAAAGTCTTTTTTTCAAAAGACAATATTAAATCAAGGTTTTTATTAAAGTCAAATATAAAAACGCAAAAATAAGCCTTTTTTAAGGCTTAAATCAAATTTTAAAAGGAAGAAGGTAAATCGTTTTATGCAATGTAATTTAGAAATTAGCAAATTGAAAAAAAATGCTGTTCTTTATCGTGATGAAACAGGTAAGATTGTTTGTCTTTCAAAAGATGAATTTTTAAAAGAACATGATTTAAGAATCAAAGAACTTGAATTAAAATGGGAACAAAAAAATTTAGAACTAGAAAACAAACAACAAAAGTTTGATGCAGAATGGGAAAAGGCTAAAGCAGAAATTGAAGAATACAAAAAATCAATTTATGACTTTATTAATATTATGAAAGGTGGTAATTAATATGAAAAAAATTATTGTATGGATTATAACTTTAATGTTTTTTGTTGCATTTGCATTTACTTCTATAAAATTAAATGCAGCAGAATTAAATATTGAATACACAACAAGTGATGAATCAGGGACATTTACATTAACTTTATTAGAAGAAAATAAATATAAACTTGTTGCTGTTCCACTTGGTAAAACAGAAGAAATTATCGTAAGGGGAACTTACGAATATTATAATGAAGAATTAAACCTTATAACTTTATATTGTTCTGACATAGTTTTTGATACTTTTCAGTTAAATGATGAAACACATACATTTGATTTTTATGAAATAGAACCTGATACACCAGTGATAGATGAATCAGCACAAGAACAACCTGATAATTTTGAAGTTGTAGTAAAAGATAAAACAAAAGAAATTACAGATTATGTTATTTCATTAGTTGTTGCATTTTTAGGATCATCTGCATTTTATGCTATTGTAAAAGCTATTACAAGTCATGGGTCAAGAATTTTAAAAGATAAAATTTCTGAACTTGAAAAACAAAACCAAATCAGCCAAAAAGCAAAAGAAATATATGAAGCAAAAATTGCAGATTTAGAAAACACTTTAGTTGATGCTACTGAAAAAATTGATGTTGTTTTAGAACAATTTACAAAATATTTAGAATTAGATGCAGCAAAACAAAAGCAAGCAGCTGACTTGTTAGAAAAATTATTACCCCCCATAGATAATAAGGAAAATAAAAAAGAAGGTGAATAATTATGTTTAAAAAGAAATTGTTAGGCATATTATTAACTACATTATCTTTTGTTGCTTTAGTTATGCCAATTTTAATTTTAATGATTTATAAACGTAAGGAATGGTTTGCTGTAAGTGTTGATACAACAAAAGTAAGCATTGGATTTATTGTTGCTTTAGTATTTGCATTATGTTTATTAAAAGGTGCTTTTAAAGAACTTGATAAAAGATTTTGTACTATTTTTGCTTTAGGAATTGTTGCTGTAATTACTTGGTTGTTAGAAACAATTATTCAAGATATTACAATAGTTCTTATTGCTGCTATTATAGGATATATATTATATATTATTATAAATAGCTTTGGCAAAAAAGAATTAAATTATGTTAAAGAATTTAATAGTGAAAGAGCAAGAGTTGATGCACGTAGAGAAGCACAGGAGTTGGATGGGAGTGTGTAATTAAATGCCAGAAGAAAGTATTAAAACATATTCTTCATCAACACGAATTAAAGAATTTTTAAAACAAAAATTACCATTAATTATTTTAAGTATTGGGTGTTTTGCTTTTGTTTTTAAAGATGTAGTTAACTGGAAATTAAATACTGATAACATTTATACATTGATTATTTCAATGATCATTACATATTTCTTTACTATGTATGTTGTAATAATCATGGGCAAAATGGGAATTAAATCAGGTAAAAATAATCAAATATTTTTAGCAACTTTAGACTATTATACAAAAGCAAAAAAAGAAATAGAACCTTACAGACAACATCTTGGTAAGTTTTGTAAAATGAAAACTCAAGAAGAACAATTAATTATGCAAAAGCATATACTTGATGAAGAAAATTTGGAAGTTGACAAGTTATATGAATATGACTTAACTAAAATGACTAAACGACAAATCAAGTGTATTCAAAAAGCCAAGAAATTAAAAACTATCAGACTACAAGAACGTGACCTTGTTTCTGAACGTGGTTGGTCTAAAAAATCACAATGGGGTACTTATTTAGGAAAATCTGAACGTGAATTTGTTATCGCAAACGAAACTACAAACAGCTTGTCTAAATTTTTATTACCTATTGCAATTACATTAATTGGTATTGAGTCTATTGCAATGGCTAACATTGTTGGTGGTTTGATCAAAGTAGCAGTAGTTTTATTTAGTGGATTAATCAATTATTTAAGTAATGAAGATTTTGCTTTAAACGAATTAAGAAATAGATTTATTAATAAAGCAGACTTTTTAAAAGAATTTAAAGCATTATGTCAACAGGGATATTTTGATGAACCTGTTAAAGTTGAAAATGAATTTATTGAATCTAGCAGTTTTTAGCCGTGAATTTTTACTACATTTTTACTTCTTTATTTATGATTTATTTACAATCACTATGACAGTATTTGCTAGATTGACTGTCTATATGCCTATACTTCGGTATAGGTTTTTTATATTCAAAAAATGATTTTTTACATTTTGTTTGCTTTTTGTTATCATTTTGTTTGCATTAAGTTTTAAGATATGATATACTCTTGGTGTCAGTTGATAAAATCAAAAAACAAAGGAGTAAAAAATATGAGATTATGGCATAAAGATTTGTTACCTTATTTACCTAAACAACAGTTAGTGGCTCAATGGTGTGAACTTAATTCAATTTACGCAAAGCAAGATAAGCATATTTTGATTAATTATGTTTATGAATATGATAAAACAGATTTATATTATTATTCTATCTTGGTTATAAACGAAATGAAGAAAAGAATTTACAAAATAAGAAACTTTGATAAATACAACAAATATTTTCAAGAATACAAAGATAAAATAGCATTATTTTATACGGAGAATATTTTTAAAAATCACCAGAACGAAGAATACCTTAAAATTTGTTGTTGGAACTTGTATGAAAAATATTTAAGAGGTCAAGAAGGATTTACTGATGAAGCAGTAACATTTATTAAATCAGTTATTTCAAAAAGATTATGTAAGAAAGGAACAAAATAATGGAAGAAATTTATTTAACAACATTGGCAGGAATTATTGTTTTAATGCAACATTGGGAAGATATGTTATCACAAGATGGCATTAATAGTAAAAAAATTGTTAGAGAACAAATGAAAAATGTGAAAGATGTTATAGAAAGTTTCTTTTTATACGAAGAAATTAAAAAAATTAAAAAGGAGGAAAAATAAAATGCTTATAAATCATTATGAATATATTAAAAAACATTATCCTAATTTAACTGTATGCAAAGCAACTGATACAGCTAAAGTTATAAGAATAGTTACTGAAAAAAGTAATTTCTTATTAGATACATCAAATTTGAATTTAATTGAATTAAAAATTATATTAAATAAAATTATATAAAGGAGGTGAAATTATAATGTTTAAAACTTGGTTCAGAGAAGAACGTGAAAAACGTGCTATGACACAAATGCAATTTGCAGTATTTGTTGGTCTTTCAGTTCCTGTTATTAGATCGTTTGAAAAAGGTGAAAAAACACCAAGCCCTGCAAGTATTAAATTAATTGCACGAGCTACTAAAACATCAATTAAAAAAATTACTTCTTTAATAAAGGAGCAAAAAAATGCAATGTAAATATTATGCTGAATGTAAACCTGAAGAACAAAGAAAAAGAAAACCTTATGGTACTGAATGGGTTTATTGTAAAAGAATGGGAACTGAACAACATTGTTCTACATTAAGAGATTGTTTAAAAGTTACAACTTATCCAAATAAAAAACCTGATATTAGTGAAATTGTAAAATTGTATGAATCTAACATGTCTGTTACACAAATTAGCAAACAACTTGGTGTTTCAATAACTTATATTACAAGTAAATTGCGTGAAGTTGGCATTTATAAACCAAAAATTAATGTTAGTGAATTGTTATGTGAACATAAAGATGAAATATTATATTTAAGAGTATACAAAAGGTTTAAATATGAGGACATTAAACAATATCTTCAATTAAAATATAATATTGTAACAAGTAAACCATATATAAGTGATAAAGTAAAAGAATGGCAAGCAGAAAGAGGTATGTAAAAAATGAAAGAAATAAAACTTAATAAATTATTAATTGATAATTTTAAATGTTTTCAACATTTAGAAATTGATTTTAATAATCAAGATATGATGATTAAAGGTGCTAATGGTAGTGGTAAAACTACAATTATGGATGCATTGAATTGGTTATTATTTAAAAAGAACTCACATGGTGATCAAGACTTTAGCGTAAAACCTTTAGACAAAAATGGTAAAAGTAAACAATCAGTTGTTATTTCAGTGTATGGTGAATTTTTAGTAGATGAACAATTAATTACTTTAAAACGTACAATGGAAGAACAATGGACAAGAAAAAGAGGCTCAAAAGAAACTACATTTACAGGTAATACATATTCATATGAAATTAATGGTGTACCTGCAACAAGTGAAAAAGCATTTAAAGATGTAGTTGCTGAATTATGTGATGAACCTTTATTTAGATTAATTACTAATCCACATTATTTTAACATCCTTGATAAAAAAGAAAAACGCAAAATTTTATTAAATTGTATTCAATCACAATTTGATGATTTACAAATCGTTAGAAATAATGAAGATTTACAAGAATTAGAAAGTTATTTATTAACTAACACTATTGAAGAACTACAACTTATTAAGAAAAAAGAAATTAAAGAACTTACTAAAAATCTTAATGAATATGCTCCAAGAATTGATGAATTAAGTAAAATCACAACTGATGGAATTGAAGAAGAACAATTAGCTTTAATTGAAGAATTAGACACTCAAATTGTTATTTTAAAAGATAAAATTAAATTATTAAATTCTGATAATAATGAACAAAATAAATTAGCGTTGATCAATGAACTTAATGCAGAATTGTTACAATTAAAAAGTGAACTTATTGCTGCTGAACAAAACAATCCAAATAAATCTACTAATTCAAAACGTATTGAAAACTTTAATGATGAATTAGTAAACTTAAATAGACAATTACAAGAAAATAAACTTAATAATGTTAAAATTGAATCTGAAATTGAAATCACAAATAAATCTATTTCAGACTATACAAAAGCAATTGAAGTAACTAATAATAAACTTGTTGAATTAAGAAATGAATCAAAAGAAACTGCAATGTCACAATTTGATGAATCTGAAACTATTTGCCCTTGTTGTAATAGACAATATGAAGCTCATGATGTTGAAAAGATTAGACAAAACTTTAATATCAATAAAGCTAAAAAACTTGAAGATATTAAATCTGCAGGATTAAGTTTAAAGAAAGAATTAGAAGAAAAGCAAGCATATTTAGAACTTGCAAAATCTAATTTATTACAACTTGAAAATAAACTTCAAAATAACAAAATGAGTTATGAACAATTAGAAAATACTGTTCAACGTATTAAAGATGAACTAAACAAATTACAAAATACTCCTATTTTAGAAAATGAGGCTATTTTAAGGCTAAAATCTGCGATTTCTGAAAAAGAGCAACAAATTATTAATGCTAAATCAAACGTTCAAAATAATGGGGAAATTAGGGTTCAAATTTTAGAACTTGAAAATAAACTTGATGAAATACAAAATCAAAAATTCAAGATTCAAGAAGATATTAAAAACAAAAAACGAATTCTTGAACTATACACTTTACAAGAACGTGATTCATCTTTAAGAGTTGAAGCTGAACGTGTTTTAGCACTATGTGATATTTTTGTTACAACTAAATGCAAGTTAATAGAAAACGAAATTAACTTAATGTTTAATTATGTAAAATTCAAATTATTTGATGTTCAAATTAATGGTGGTATTGCTGAAGTATGTTATGCAACAGTTAATGGCGTGCCTTATGATGATGTTAATAGTGCAGGTAAAATTAATGCAGGTTTAGACATTATCAAAACATTACAAAAAGAAAATAAAATTAAATCATTTATCTTTATTGACAATGCTGAATCAATTACAGACATTATGTCAATGGATAATCAAATGATTACATTATACGTTTCAAAAGAAGATGTTAATTTATATTTTGAAAATAAATAAATTTAAGAAAGAAGGAAAATAAAAATGAATAATCAAAATCAAATTCAACAACAACAACCAAAATTTAGCATGGTGTTACAAGCACCAAAAGTTCAAAACTTAATTAATAATACTTTAAAAGATCCAAAGCGTTCTGCAAGATTTGTAGCAGCTTTATCTTCAGCAGTAGCAACAAATCCAAGTTTACAAAAATGTGAACCTAACTCAATTATTACTGCAGCTTTATTAGGTGAATCTTTAAACTTATCACCTTCTGCACAATTAGGTCAATATTACATGGTGCCTTATTGGAATTCAAAAGATAAATGTTTCGTAGCACAATTTCAAATGGGATATAAAGGCTATATTCAAATGGCTATTAGAAGTGGGCAATATAAACGCTTAAATGTTGTAGCAATCAAAGAAGGTGAATTAGTTAAGTATAATCCACTTGATGAAGAAATTGAAGTTAATTTAATTCAAGATGAATACCAAAGAGAAAAAGCTGAAACTATCGGATATTATGCAACATTTGAATATATTAATGGTTTTAGAAAAACAATTTATTGGACTAAAGAAAAAATGCTTGCACATGCTGATAAATATTCTCAAGCATTTAGTGCAGAACCAACGACTAAAACTGCTAATGGTAGAACTTATCGAGTTGTAGGTTATAATGATTATGTTACAGGAAATTACAACAAAAATGATGAATGGCTATATTCTTCATACTGGTATAAAGATTTTGATGGTATGGCATATAAAACAATGTTAAGACAATTAATTTCAAAATGGGGTGTTATGTCTATTGAAATGGAACAAGCATTTAACAATGATATGGCTGAAGTTAATGATAAACTACAACCAAAAGACTATGTAGATGCTAAATTTGAAACACAACAAGAAATTAATCAAAACGCAAATCAAGGTCAACAATTAGGTTTTAATGAAGAACAAGCACAAAATGCTGAACCTAAACAAGATACTCAACAAGAACAAGCACCAAATTATGACAACTATGATGCTGGGTTCTAATTATGGTGATACAAACTATTGCTTCATCTAGTAAAGGTAATTGCTATTTACTAGATGATGGCAAAACTCAAATATTAATTGAAGCAGGTATTACTTTTAATAAATTAATTAGAAAAGTTAATATTTCAAATATTAGTGGTGTTTTAGTAAGTCATGAACATTCAGATCACGCAAAAGGTATTAATGATTTAATACGCAGAGGTAAAAAAGTTTATACTGCAAAAGAAACTTTTGATAGTTTAAACATTCAAAATCCAACATTATATGCAAAACATCTAAAAAAACACGAATTGCAAATGATTGGAACTTTTGCAATAATACCTTTTTCAACACAACATGATGCTGCAAACCCTTTAGGATTTTTAATAAAATCACTTTACACTACTGAAGTTTTAGTTTTTGCTACTGATACTTATTATGTTAAAGATACATTTAAAGGTTTAAATTATATTATGATTGAGTGCAATTACTCAAACGACATTTTAGAACAAAATAAAAGTATTAGCAAAACGCAAAAAAACAGACTTTATAAATCACACTTTGAACTTGAAAATGTAAAAGAGTTTTTAAGAAATCAAGATTTATCAAAAGTTAAAGAAATTTATTTGATGCATTTAAGTAATGCTAATTCAGATGAATTAAGATTTAAAAATGAAATTATGGCTTTAACAGGAATACCTACTATTGTATGTCAAGAATAGGAGTTGATAATTTATGGCAAACGAAGATAAAAAGTTATATTGGTTTAAATTAACTGATTCTTTTATGACTTCTGAAAACGTTGATTATATAATGTCGCAACCAAAAGGTGAAAAATATATAATAATTTATCAATTTTTATGCTTAAAATGTTTAAATTCTGATGGAATTTTAGGTAGAAAACTGGGTGAAATCTTTGTAAATTATGAACCAGAAAAATTAGTTAGGGATTTTAAATATTTTACAAAAAAAGAGATTCAAACAGCTTTAAATCTATTTTTAAAACTGGGTTTACTTGTTGAAAAAAACGGGGTTTTAGTTATAGAAAACTTTGAAAGATTAACAGGTTGTGAAAGCAAATGGGCTACATATAAACGTGAAGAACGTGAAAAAAATAAAATTGGACAATGTCAAAAAGAAGTCCAAAAAATGTCCATACAGAGTAAGAGTGTAGATATAGATACACATAATACACATAATAATAAAGGGCTTGAAAATTCTTGTTTATTAGGTTTTAAAGAGAAAAGTGCAAAGATTGAATGGTGCTATTTACACTGTCAAAAATGCCATGAATGTTCTTTACCTGATGTTGAAGAACTTAATAATTGCAGGATTGTTTCTGATTTTGAAGTTGATCAAGAACTAAAAGAGTTGCTTGATAATGCTTATATAAAAAAATAAAATTACCAGTGGTCGTGCCCCTTAAAGTTTGGAACTTACAAATTTATATTCATCTATTAACCCCTAAAAAATTATTTAATATATTATACAAAAAAATATTATTTCTTAATTTTAAGGTGTATTCGTTAAAGTAAGTCGCAGACTCGCCACTGAACCATTAATCAATACCTAGTCAATGTTGATTAAAAAAATTTAAAAGTTTATTTTAATATAAAAATTATTTCTATTCAAATTTCATTAAAAGGTCTATTTTAGAGTAAAAAGCAATTGATGACTAGGCATCAAAGAAAAAGGCAACATTAAGATAAGACAGCTTGGTGTTGCCTGCTTCTTAAAAAGACATAAAGAGGTGAAAATATGAATTATGAAGATTTCGTACAAGAAGATTTCGTACAAGTTAATCAAGATCGTTTTTTTGAAACTATGCAAAAATTAAATTGTTCAAAAGAAAAATCATGGGGTACTACAACATATTTTTTAGGTACTAAAATAATAGGTGAAACTTATTTTAGTTTTGCAGAAGGTAAAGATGTTTATTACTTACATAAGGAGTTGTTGGAAAATGTTTAAACTTTTTAAAAAAAATTATTATAGAATAATTACACAAGATATTGGTTACCGTAGTTATTACATCATAAAAGCAAAGAACGAAATGCAAGCCGAACTAAAATTTAGAAAAAAACATACTGGTTTTGCACAAATCATTTCTATTGAGAAAGTTGAGGTAAACGAAATTGAATAAGCAAATTAAATATTTAACACTGCAACAAATACAAGACATTTGTAATTGCTATTACCCTGCTTGTATGAAAAATGGTGTAAAATGTCCTTTGTTTGATAAAACAATTAGCTGTGATGATATTATTGAAACCATTTGTTCTGCATTAAAACATAACCCAGTTGCGTTAGAAGAAGAAGTTGATTTGAAAGATTATATAAAGAGGGAAGAAATGAATAAATGTATTATATTATCAGTTAAACCTCAATGGTTGCATAAAATTATTACAGGTAAAAAAACTATTGAGATTAGAAAATCTATGCCTAAGCGTGACTTGCCAATTGATGTGTATTTGTATTGTACAAAAGGGAAACCTTATTTATATGAAACATTTTCTGAAGATTGGTGGTGGAATGATGGAGCTTTAGAGCCTTTAGCTGATAGATATGGCGTTAGAATTTCTGACTTTCAATTACCAGAAAAATTCCACGATAGTGAAAGCAGAGGTTGGAATAAATTATTTAATGGATTAATTGTGGCAAAATTTACGTTGAATAAGGTAAGTGAAATTTATTGCGATAGATTAATAAATGGTGTAGGGCATACTTATTTCTACACTTTAGAAGATGGGACTTATATATATGATAAATGTTGTTTAAATGAGTATGATTTTTTTAATTATTTAGGCTATAAAGGTGCTGGCTGTAAAGTTGGCTACGCTTGGCACATAGACAATTTACAAATCTTTGATAAACCTATGGAGTTAAATGATTTTTATAGAAACAATTATCAAGTAATTCAAGATTATGAATCTTGTAATAATTATGATTGTATTTATGCAGTAGATAATTCTATTTTAGGTGATGACGGATATTGTCCTGTTGATGAATGCCCTAAATTAAGAATTTCAAGACCACCTCAATCTTGGTGCTATGCGTATAAGGAGTAGCATATGAAATTAATTGGAACACTAAATCCTAAACCTTTGCAAGCATATACTTTTATACCTCAAGAAATAGAAGATGATGTGCTAAATCAACAATATAAAAAGGAAGTTGTTGATTTTACAAATAAATTTATCAAAGAAAATAATTGCAATAAATATAATCCTCATACTGAAGATTATGAATATTGGTGTGGAATTAATAAGATTAGAAATAAATATAAATTAAAACCAATAGATTTGGAATGTTAATCGTAACCTAAAATCGTTACAGAAAGGAAAGTAAATTATGGATAAATATCAAGAAGCGTTAGAAAGAGCAAGGATTTGTGGTGACAATGCTTGCTGTGATTGTAAATTTAATGAAATTTGTATTAATGATAAAAAAGGTTGGTATGGAACGTTAAAAGAACTTGTAGACAAAGCAACACCAAAAAAACCATATTATTTAAATTATGGTGGATATCAAATTGGACATTGGAAGTGTCCTAGTTGTGATTTATTTGTTACACAAGATAATTATTGTAAATATTGCGGTCAAGCATTAGATTGGGGTGATGAAGATGACAAGTAAAGAAATCGACAAATTAACAAAGCAGTTAGAAACAGAGCGTCAATTAAAAACCGCACAAAGATTAAAAGATATCAATTATCGTCAAAATTTAATCAGTGAAAAAAATGAATTGATCGAAAAATTAAATTTTGAAAAAACATTAATCACAGATGATCTTGTAAAAACTATTAAAAATTTAAATTCATCTGAAATATCTTTAATATGGGGTGCTAATAGTCAATGTTTTCATGATGCTTGGCGATATTTTCATTCTAAAGATGAAATAAAAAACGAAGAAATAAAGAAAAAGTGGAAACGTAATTACGAATATGTTATTACAAGAATAACGGAAGTTCTTCTTTTAGATAATAAAAATTTTAAACTAAAAAAAATTAATGCTTATGGTTATGATGAATCACACTTTGGATTTGAATACAAATATAAGAAAAAAATGTTTGAAATATCAATCCCAATGTTTGATAATACAACAAATGAAAACTACAAAGAAATACTATTAGGATATAAAGTATATATTCAAACATCTGAGCATTGTTGGTCGTTAATTGCTAAAGATTTAGACCCTAATGTTGTGGCTCAAAAATTAAAAGAATATGTTGAAGGTGATGAAAATGACAAGTAAAGAACAATTAATAGAAGCATTTAAAACTATTGAAAGAACTTTAGAATATGATTGTGATAAAGAACTTACAATATTATACGATTTTATTAAACAACAAACTAATCAACCTACCCTTTCAGAATGTATCAAAGAGTGGGAAGAAGAAGGGTTTGAAGTTAGAGAAAATAGCCTGCATTATTTATTTCTTATAAATTATGATAAAAATATTAATATTTTATTTAGAAAATTTGAATTATCATATAAAGTTGAAGATTTTTATGATGATGAAGATAGTTTAGTTGTATCTTTTGTCCTACACAACCTAATCCACAAAACTCTCAAAGCGTTGGAGGAAATGAAAGATGGCAAATAAACCAAAATTAAATCAACCAGATGTAGAAATATCTGTAACTCAACCTAATATAACCATTGAAAAAGCAACACCTGAACAATTTATTTCAGGTGTTAAAGGTTATATGGAAATACTTGAGTGTGGAAATGAAGAACTTAAAAAAAGAATAAATGTAAATGAATATACAATTAAACAATTAAAAATTATATTAAATTCACCCGTATTGGAGGTATCAAAAGATGACTAGTTTAGAATTTATTGAAAAATTAATAGAAAATGAACAATCTATGATTAAAACTTATGAAGAATTTTTTAAAACTGATAAAACTGAATTTGATAAACAAATAACTAATGGTTATATACAAAAACATCAAAAAAATATCCACCACCTTCAACAAATCAAAACCATACTTGAAGCGTGGGAAGTGGTGAAATGGTCTATTAGTAAAGAACATCTTGAAGACTCACAAATAAGAACAATGTTTGGTGAAAATCCTTTTATGAATATAACCGAAGAAGAAAAGCTAATTGTTAAAAAAGCGTTGGAGGTGGAAAATGAGTAATTACAAAATTGAAATATTAAAATACCCAACTGAACAAGACTGGCAATGGGTTAAAACTTGTACCTTAAATACAGTAGGCAAGAAAAGTACAAAGAAACCTAACGAAGAATGGAAAAGACAAATACTAGAAGCTGAACACAGCCCTATTCGTGAACTTTGGTTTGGTATTAAAATGGAAATACCTTACTGGGTTAGTGTACATTTTTCAAGACATCATACTGGTATCAACCATTATGTGCAAACTCAACGTAATGATAGACAAAGCAACTATGATAGAAACCAAGCACCACAAGGGCAATTAGTTTCACATATTATTAGTGTTAATGCACAAGAATTAATTTTTATGGCTCATAAACGTTTATGTAAACAAGCCTCAAAAGAAACAAGAGAAGTAATGCAAGAAATCTGCAAGCAAGTAATCCAAGTAGCACCCTATATGAAAGATGTTCTTGTTCCATTATGTGCTTATAGAAACGGAAAATGCACTGAAATGTTCTCTTGTAAGAAAGAGGCTAAAGAATGAAAATTGACAAGTTTGAACAAATGAATATGTTTAGTATAATGTATGATCAATACAAAATAACTAAACCAATTAGGTTAATTGAATTATTTGCAGGAATAGGGAGTCAACATGAGGCACTAAAAAAACTTGGTGCAGATGTAGAACCATACAAAGTAGTAGAATTTGATAAGTATACAATTGCATCATATAATGCAGTACATGGAACAAATTTTGAAACTTCAGATATTACCAAAATTTCTGCAAGTGATTTAGAAATTGTTGATACAGATAAATACGAATACATTATGACTTATTCGTTTCCATGTCAAGACTTATCATTAGCTGGAAAAGGGAAAGGCATGCAAAAAGGTAGTGGTACAAGATCAGGTTTATTATGGGAAGTTGAAAGATTACTTGAAGAATGCCAAGAACTACCACAAGTGCTTTTAATGGAAAACGTGCCACAGGTTCATAGTGAAGAAAATATGCCTGACTTTATTGCTTGGCAAAACAAATTAGAAAGTCTAGGTTATACAAACTACTGGCAAGACCTAAACGCAAAAGATTATGGAATTCCACAAAATAGAAATCGTTGCTTTATGGTAAGTATTTTAGGAAAATATTACTACGAATTTCCTAAACCTTTCAAACTAGAACTTAAACTTAAAGATATGCTAGAGTCTGAAGTTGATGAAAAGTATTACTTGAATGATAAGATGATAAAAAAAATAATTTATACAAACAAAAGTGCTGATGTTCCTATCTGTTTAAATTCAAAAGGTGGAAGAAATGGTATTGAAGGTTTACAACCAAGTGTTCAAGATAGAGTTTACTCTATTAATGGTGTTTCTTGTGCAATAACTTGTTCTTTTAATCCAAATATTCTAATTCCAGAAAATACAGTTAAAGGTTACGCTGAAACTGGTGATGGTGATGGTGATGGTGTTTATATAAATCGACCACATCAAAAACGTGGAGTAGTACAAAAAGATATGATACAAACATTAAAAACACAATGCAATGATGTTGGTGTATGTGTTAATTCAGAACATAATTTACGCATCAGAAAACTTACTCCAAAAGAATGTTGGCGTTTAATGGGATTTGCAGATAAATCATTTGACAAAGCAGAAAAAGTAAATAGCAACGCACAACTTTACAAGCAAGCAGGAAACAGTATTGTTGTTAATGTATTAATGAATATATTTAAACAATTATTGTAGGGAGGAAACAGAAAAATGACTAGATTAACAAGAAAAACAAACGGAAGAGATTATTATTCTTATTGTATATATATAGAAAAAACTAATGAACTTTTTGGACGTGATGAAAAAACATTAGAACCAGAAGAATATTACAAAGAAGAACCATATAAAGTTGAAGATAGTTATTATGATGAAAATGTATTAATTAAACTTGGGCGTATTGAAGATTTAATGGAAGAATATTCATTAAAAAGTGTTGAAGATTTAGAAAACTTATTAGCATCTAAAGTTATTGCAGGTGGCATTCGTAATAGTGGAAAGTCAATTGTAGCTAAAGGAATACTATATAACCAATTAAGTGAAGAACTTGGTTGTCCTTTAGAGGTGGTGTTTAAAGCAATTGATAAAGGCATTAAAACAACAGAACATTATGACATAGGTAGTGGTCAAACATTTAAAGAATATATAAAAGTAGAAGAACCTCATTTAACGTTTACTTCAATTGAACAAGATTGGTTAAAAGATATGGACTTTTTTAAAGACTACGCTAATAAATGGTGTTTTTATTTCAAAGATTTTCTTTATTTAGAAGATAAAGCAAATGATGAATATGAATGTTTAGTAAAATTATCAGACTATCAAAAAACTTGGTGGTTGAAAGGGGAAAAAGTAAACAATGATTAAATTTATATTAAAATGTGATCCACCTATTACAACATCACAAGAAAAAAAAGTGGCAATAGTATGTGGCAAACCAAGATTTTACGAACCAAAAAAATTGAAAGAAGCTAAACAACTACTAATTAAATTATTGTTAAATTATGTACCACAACAAAAATTAGAAGGTGCTTTACAATTACATGTTATTTGGAAGTTTCCAAGAAATAAAAGTCATAAACATAACGAATGGCGTACCACAAAGCCAGATACTGACAACTTACAAAAAATGCTAAAAGACTGTATGACTAAAACTAACTATTGGCAAGATGATGCACAAGTAGTTGTTGAACGCGTTGAAAAACTATGGGTTAACAACGAAGATGCAGGTATTGAAATTAGTATTGAACAATTGGATAAGTTTAGAAAGGATGAAAAATAAAAACCTATGAAAAAAAGTATTAGAACGCTAAAACAAGCGTATGTGTATAAAAAGACTGAAACAACAAGTGTTTCAACAATTGAATTAGATGACTGCATTAACACAAAGGAAGAGTACAAAGCTGTGTTAAGTTTATTAATTAATGTTTTAGAAAATGAACATAATCTTGAAATTTATGATATAAAATGTAATGACAAAAATATATCATTCAAGATTAAATCGTATGATGATTTTTCTATTGAAGGTGTAGACAATGAATACTCTTGCAACAAAAATGATATGTTTGAGCCAAGAGTGGAAATTAAAGAAGGAAAAACTGGAATTACAGTAGAGTTTGATATTGATAATTTACCATTTGAATAGTTATGCAAAAATTTGAACAAAGAACAATATTTGATTTTTTAGATCAAGAAAAACAAAATAATAGAAATTATAAAATCATCAACGATTCAATGTTAAATTTAGATCAACACATTGAAAAAGAAAGTATTGATGCAATAATCACTGATCCACCTTACGAACTTAATTTTATGAATAAAAGCTGGGACAATACTGGCATTGCTTTCAAAAAAGAAACATGGGTAAAATGTTTTAACGCATTGAAACCGGGAGGTTATTTATTAGCATTTGGTGGTAGTAGAACATATCACAGAATTTGCTGTGCTATTGAAGATGCTGGTTTTGAAATACGAGATTGCATTATGTGGTTGTACGGTAGTGGTTTTCCAAAGTCAATGAATATAGGTCTTGCTATTGATAAAAAAAATGGTGTCGAAAGTAAAGTTATTGGTAAATCTAAAGGTGCTGGTAGTACAGGAAAAAACAGTGTTGGGAACGAAACATTTGTTTATAAAAATCAATATGAAGATGGCAGTTATGATTTAAAACAAGCTCAAAACGAATGGGCTGGATGGGGAACTTGTTTAAAACCAGCATTTGAACCTATTATTGTTGCAAGAAAACCATTTAAAGGTAGTTTAGTTGATAATGTACTTGAGTATGGTGTTGGTGGTTTAAATATTGATGAGTGTAGAGTTGGTGATGAAGTAATATCTATTCATAATGCACCAAAAGGAACGTTTGCTGGTGGGCAATATGGTAGAGGTAGTGATACATCATCTTATAGAGATAGTCAAGGTCGTTTTCCAGCTAACATTATTTTAGATAACACTTTTACTGAAGAATGGTCTAGATATTTTTATTGCGCCAAAGCAAGTAAGAAAGATAGAGATGAGGGACTAGATGAGTTTGAAAACACTATTGTTAATGATGGTAGAAATAAACCAATAGACAACCCTTTTCAAAGGGGTGAAACACCTAAAAAAAACATTCATCCTACTGTAAAACCAACATCATTAATGCAATATTTAATACGTTTAGTAACACCAAAAGGTGGGACAATTTTAGATCCATTTATGGGTAGTGGCTCAACAGGAAAAGCAGTAATGTATGAGAATAAAGAACGTGATGCGAATTATAACTTTATTGGTTTTGAACTAAACGAAGAATACTGCAAAATTGCAGAAGCAAGAATTGAATACGTTATAAAAAATAAGTAATTTAAACTAATGTGGAAAACTCCAAAAATGTTGACTATATAATAATATTATCAATATTTAAAAATATATAT